>Ga0308157_10002136_pt1 | contig 34501 bp, 49 predicted proteins | sample PhyBR1_FD_201035 | JGI IMG/M metagenome (GOLD analysis project Ga0308157, IMG submission 201035) | Phyllosphere microbial communities from UC Gill Tract Community Farm, Albany, California, United States - DLSLB.R1 | ecosystem: Host-associated > Plants > Phyllosphere > Unclassified | place: USA... | reverse complement strand
CGCCGGCGCCGGCGCCGGCAACTAGTCGCCCCACTTCAAAGCCAAGCCGACCAGGTAGTACACGGCCTTGGCCACGTTGGCCCCTACGGCAGACCAGGCGCGCGCCACGCGCGCTGCTTTGTTTAGTTTCATCATCACCACTCCCACGTTGTCAGATTGCAGCCCTCATTGGACCCGAGCGGCGCCGGGAAATCCTCTGGTGGGTTTTCCGCGCCTTCGGTCCATTTGAGCGTCACGACGGTTATAGCGGGCCACACCAAGCGTGGTTGCAACAAAATTCTTTACTAACCTACTTGCCAAATTTTTGGCTATTAGGTTAATATACTCTTCATGGAAAAACACACCGCCCACTGCAAACTGCATACCGTTAAGGCCCTGATCGAAGCCGGCCGCGTGACTGCAACCGGCACCGCTACTGCCGGCGCTCGCGCTGTCGGCATCGACTCACTGCAGGGCATGTGCGATGTGGTTCTCTCTCTGACCACGAAAGACTTCTACAAGAGCATGACCACCCATGCGAATCACCGGGTATGGCAGGACGTGTACCACGGCGAGACGCCCGAAGGTCTTGCCCTATATGTGAAGCTGACCGTGATTGATGACCTGGTAATTGTTTCCTTCAAGGAGCTGTGAAAATGACGAACTGCCCTGCATGCGGGGCACTGTCCCCGGTGTACGACACCCGAGGCGTGCCCTATGTATACAAAGGCCGGGAAACTGTAATTCCTGCAGTGACGGGATACCACTGCACGAACTGCGGAGAGGTCACGCTGGACAAGAGCGAGGTCGACCGGTTTGGCGACCTGGCGGCCGCCTTCCAGAAGCAGGTGGATACCGAACCGCTGGATCCAGCCTACATCGTCTATGTGCGCCGCAAACTGCGCTTGGACCAGAAAGAGGCCGGGCGAATCTTCGGCGGCGGCGACAATGCTTTCTCGCGCTACGAGAACGGCAAGACCCGCCCGCCTATGGCCCTGGCCAAGCTGCTGCGCCTGCTGGACCGTCACCCCGAGCTGCTGGCCGAGGTGCGCTGATGGCGGACAGCATTGATCTGCTGGAAGCAGCACGGGCCAATGGCCTGCGCAGTTATGGTGTAAGTGATAGCGAAGCCTGCAAGATGCTGGCAGGCTTCATGCGCGAGGTCGAGCGGCGGCGCGGCCAACTGTCCGAGCGCCTGGAATGGAAGGACGCCGCGCAGCTGCCCGACGTCGACGTCATCCTCCAGCTGTACGACCCGGACGCGAACGAGCCCGTATGGCCTGGCTACCATGATGGGGAGCGCTGGGTGTACGCAGACGGCATGCCCGCGAAGCCGACCCACTACGCCGCCATGCCGCGCGGCCCCGGGGCTCCGTCACCTTTTCATGTCCACCGCGCCAGGGTGCTGGAACGCACGAACTACGGCTCGATTCTGCGCAACCTGGTCCTGCACCTGGACGCTGGCGGAACTGGCCCGAATTGGAATGAAACCCTGATCCTGGGCTATGAGGTGGAACGGATCGCTGCTGCGATGCTGGCGGCGGCGCAGCCCGGCATGCCGGTCGACCTGGAGCTGACCAGGCTGGCCAATGACGTCCGCGATCTGCGCGCACGCTGGGAAGAGGAAGGCAAGCGGCACGAGGAAGCCGGAGGGGGAGCGCGCCGGCGCCGCGCGTAACGCAACCTATGAAAACCAAATTGGAGAGCAGATGAAAAACGGAAAGCATCACACCATTGCCTATTCCTACAATGTAGGCGACACCATCGAGCGGTTTAAAACTTGTACGCCGGAAGAGCAAGCAAACATCGAAGCACACATAGCCCAGGTCATTGTCGATTCGTTTGTTAAACCCGCTGACGATGACTATGTAGCCGCACGCGCGCTCGCCATCGGTGGCTTGCACCGTTCCTTTTTCTGGTCAGCGGCTCAAGCCGTTGAGAAATATCTAAAGGCTTTTTTGCTGCTGCATGGCGTGTCTGTCAAGCAGGCATCACATAAAGTAAGCGGCCTACTGACTATGGCGACGAAGGTTGACCCGACCTTTGGCGATATTGACCTCGCGCCACATCCAAGTTTGACGCTGCCGGCCAAGTTCACGCTTACTCACTTTAAGCTGAACAAGTTCCTCTCAGCACTAGATAAATACGGCTCACCCAATAATCGGTATAACGACTGCGGCGCGGTTTACGATACCGGCTATCTCTTCGCACTCGATTCGCTGGCCTACCACCTACGCAACAAAATGCAGGTGCCGAGTATTGAGTCATCCCTTAGGCGTGAGCTGAGCGCTGATTTTCGACGCTATTTGTACGAAAACAATCCCCACTTTGCGCCGACCGATTACACGCATACGGCGATGCCTAACCCACTTTTCCCCCTGTCCATCGCGGCGTTTGTACCTCACTGGGAGTTTTTGCTAACGAGTGACACCATGCAATATCTGTTTCCTAAACAGTGGCTAGCGGCGCACATGAAGACCGACTGGCCGCCTAAGCCACCCAAGCCCAAGTAAAGAGCGTGCAACGGCTTTTATGTCAACTCAAGGCCTACACCGCGCTGACCACCGTTTTACACTTTGCTATAAAGTGTCGGACACTTTGCACTTTCACTACATACACAACTATGGATAGCGTCACTATCGAGACGGCCAAGACACTGGTCGCCACTAATGCCGTCACCCGGGCCATCATTGAATGCTTCGACGGCCGCCGCTGGGCCATCGTGTTGCGCGGGCGCAACGAGTTCGTTGTCCGGTCCGCGCGGCAAAACCCGAAGGCCTTCGCCAAGATCGAGACCGCCCTAGTTGAGATCCAAGGCCTGGGCTTGCGGCATGCAGAGATCGACTTTACAAAATGGCATCGTGACCAATCGACCCTGGAGGCTTGATGGACTATACCTACGAGATTACGCCCCGGCCGCGTGAGCTGGGCGGAGGCTGGAAACTACGCATGTTGGAAGATGGCCAGGAAGTGGGAGGGGGGGTGTTCCCGGCCGTGGTCGATGAGGTGGCCGGCATCACCTGGTGGAATGGTATGCGCGAGGACGAGCGGGCATGGCACCTGCAGCAATGCGCACCAGGCGCGCCGACTGTGGCAAACGCCTACGCAGCCTTCCTGATGGTGGAGGCGTACAACGACGCCGAGCGAACTGCAGCGGATTGGTTAGCCACCCGAGATCCAGACGGCAGCAACTAAACCAGTAACCATAACTAAAAAGACAATAGTAATACTCACATAATGTAACATCAAATATACATTAACATAACTTATTGATGATGTAATGTTTATGTAAACTTCGCATTATCCTTGCGAAAATCTCCCGCAAAAAGTACTGTATACGCATACAGTACTTTTTTTTGTTTCTTGAAGACAATAAAGGCCGCTCAATGGCGGCCTGTGTAGTTGGAGAGGTGGTCGAGCTGGGAGGTCGGATGATGGGATATGTGTGCGGGGGTCGCGGCAGCGGCGCCGATACAGCAGCGCGCCGCCGGAGAGGGAAGACGTTATCGAATGGACTGCACCGAAGCGTGGCAGTAGCCGATGAACTCGATGCGCTCAACGTCATCACGGGGCACCACATCGACGGTATAGGCCGGGTTGTCGTTGGACAGCCGCAGCGACCCATCAAACATACGTTGCACACGTTTAAAACGCACCGTCTCGCTGTCCCGGAACCGCACCAGGTAGACGCCGTCCGAATCACGCAGGCGCCGGTCGATGACGACCATTTGCCCCTCCTGGATGGTTGGGATCATCGAATCACCAGCTGCGCGCACCATCACTGTCTCGTCTTGCGTCAGGCCTTCCTGGTCGAGCCACAGGCGCGGCACCTTCCACGCGCTGTCATTGCTGGTCGAATTGAAGGTGGCCATATCCAGCACCGGGAGATCCACATAACCCGGAACGTCACCAACATTGTCCAGCGTCACGCCACTAGCTGCGGCCGGTTCATCGACGCCTGCCACCTCGAGCACCGATTCCACAACCGGCTCCAGATCGGGGGCGCCTGGCTCGGCCTGGTCCAGCTTCGGGCCTTTACCGCGCTCCAAGATAAGCCAGTCAAGGCTGATGTTGTGATTGACGGCGATTTCGATCGCCTCCTGTATTGGCACCATGCCTCTGGTACGCCAGCCGGCCGGGGTACTTGGGTGAATACCCAGGTGACTTGCAAGTTCAGCATCCTTGGAATAACCCAAAACGGATTTCATCCTGTCAATGATGTCTTGAACGCGGTTTTGTTTTTTTTGCATATCCTATTTTCGATATTTCGATTCATCGACGAAATGACTGTACGGAGTCGGGAGTAGAGCGTAGAATTTTACGCTACGCAACAAAAATTTACGTTGCAACACATAGCATTACGAAACGTAACGAATTATCACATATTGTCACGAGCGTAGAATAGGAAATGAAATCTGACACCCGCAAAGACACCCGCGTCCCAATCCCACTTACTCAAGAGGAAGACGACCAACTGGAGGAACTACGAAAGAGCGAAGCCCGCAGTCGACAGTCCATGGCAGGGATTATCTACCGATTAGGCATGAAGGCCTACAAATCTCAACAGGGACAACAGCAGTAGTAACGAGGCCGGGGGGTCTTTTTATTACTTGGACCATTTAAAAATGAGCCTGCGAATCACTATCCGATGCCCACATTGCGCAACCCGCGCTGTGGCCCGTAGCAGCCAGGAGCTGAGCGACACCATGCGCGAAATTACCTATGCATGCCTGAATCCAATTTGCGGCCACACCTATGTGGCCCGGCTGGAAGTGGCGCGCACTCTTTCGCCCTCGGCCGTACCCAAGAGCGGCATCAATATCCCCCTGTCGCCGCACGTGCGCGAACGTCTCATGGAACAGCTGCAGCTGTCGATCTGACCGATTTAACAGAATGAAGCCTATGTCTACTTTCGCCCTTGCCTGCACCGCTCTGAGCTTCCTGCAGGACCATCACGATGAACACCTGAGCGCCGATCGCCAACGCCTGGTCGACCGCTGCATCGACCACCTGGTGAGCAGTACCGGGATCGCCACCGACACGGCCCACACCGTGACGCTGCAGGCCCTGGGCGAATTGTCCGCCCGACGCAGCAAAGCTACGATCGACTGCACGCGCACCACCAGTTTCACCCTATTCATGAAGGATGAGAGCGGCCAGTCGGTCGTTCTCGTCGCCGCCGACCTGGCGGAGATGGCCAAGCACGCCAAGCTGACGCCGCTGCATTAACACCGACCACACCAAGAATTACAGCGTGCTGCCGCTGCGCTTCGGCGCCGCGGCCGAGCCCCGTTTACGCCGTTGCATCTAAAACAAGACCCGAAAGCCCAGAGACATGGCCTCGATTGACGAACTGAAACGCACCATTGACCTGCACGAACTGGCCGACCGCCTGGGCCTCCGCCTGGGCGCCGGCCAGGATCCGGGCAAGGGCAAGGCCCTGTATCACTCTCCGCACCACAAGGACACCAGCCCATCGCTGTCGATCTTCGTAGACGACCGCGACCACGGGACCGGCTGGAAGGACTGGAGCAGCGGAGAGGGCGGTTCGTGCATCGACCTGGTGCGCTATGTCCACGGGTGCGATGTCAGTGAAGCCATGAAGATCCTGCACGAAATGTTTCGCATTCCGTTCAGCACGCCGGACCGGGCCAACCAGCCCAGGGAACCCCTGACCCTGGCGGAGAGCATCGCCAAGCGCAGCCTGGCCGAGAAGGAACAGATCCGGGATTACCTGGTGAAGCGGGGAATCAGCAAGGAGGCGATCGACGTCGCGCTACGGGCCAACACCCTGGGCTACAACTCCTGGACCAGCCCGAAGAAGCCCGCTGGCACGCAAGGCCATGGCGGCCCTGGCGCCGCCTTCATTGCCTACTTCCCAGGAACCAAGCGAGTGGCCGGCGTGGACGTGCGCTACATCGAGCCCGAGCTGAACGGCGGATACAAGACCCAGAGCCAGGGGGAGAAGGACGGCATTGGCTGGACGGCCGACCCGCGCAAACTGGAGCGGGCCAAGAACGTGGCAATCGTGGAAAGCGCGATCAATGCCCTGTCGATCGACACCGCCGACAAGCCCGCATGGGCCTCGTTCGCCCTGCGCGGCCTGAACAACGCGGATCTGATCGACTGGACGTTCCTGCGCGGCAAGCAAGTCTATATCTGTATGGACAACGACGAACCCTTCGGGCCCGAGCATCGCCTGGCTGGCCAGCGGCCGGGCCCCAACGCCGCCTGGAAGATTTACGAGAGCCTGACCGCGCTGAACATCAGCGCGCTTATCGTTGACCAGTCGAAGTGGAAGAAGGGGGAAGACTTCGACGGCGAGACTATCAACGACGCCAACGACTACCTGCAGGAGCATGGCGCGCAGCAGCTGGGCAAGGCCCTGGACGAGCTGGAGACCTGGCTGATCGCCGGCCTGGCGGGCGACGACACCCGCAAGGGCAAACCCCGCGTCTACCTGCCTACCCACGACTTTTCGCAGTACTGGCGGTACAGGGTACGCCCGGACTTCTCCAGCTATATCCTGAACATGGACCAGAAGGGCGACGAAGGCGACGAAACGCCGACCTATACCGATCTGTGCGGTTTCCGCGTGGCTTCGTTCAGCCGCGTGGCCGTGGCCAGCGCCTCGTCGACCATGACCGGCGACCCGGACCACTCCCCTACCGTCTACTTCGCCGTGACCGTACAGACGCCGCGCCACGGCGCGCAGCTGGTGCGCGAGGTCATGGGCGACAAGCAGGTCCACAACCTGGCGCAATGGGGCCAGTTCGGCCCGATCTTCGAGCCCAAGCGCTTCTCCCGCATGGTCACGATTCTGGAGCGCACCGCCCACCTGGGCGCGCGCACGGCCGCCAACTTCGTGGGCCTGGCCTGGCTGGACGGCCGCCTGGCGGTCAACGAGGGGCCCGACTGCTATTTCACCGAGCCAGAGAAACAGTGCCCGTACTACAACCTCACCTTCCCCTCCGGCCACGTCCAGGACGCCGCAACCGTGATCCGGGCCTACCAAAGCACGTTCCACCGGAACGCGGCCGCCATCCCCCTGGCCTGGGCCTTGGGCGGCCACCTAAAGGCCCTGCTGGGCTTCTGGCCGCACATCACCGTCCAGGCCGACAAGGGCGCCGGTAAATCCACCCTCATCAAGCGCCTGGAGCGCTCCCTGGGCTTCACCATGTTCTCCGGCCAGAGTCTCGAGACTGAATTCCGCCTGTTGACCAGCATCAGCCATACCAGCCACCCGGTAGGCTGGGAAGAACTGAGCGCACGGCGCCAGGACGTGATCGACAAGGCCGTCGGGCTGCTGCAGGAGAGCTACCAGTACACCTCCACCAAGCGCGGTAGTGCAATGACGCAGTTCGTGCTGTCGGCGCCGGTCATGCTCGCCGGCGAGGACACACCGGTGCGCAGCCTGCTGGGCAAGATCGTCCGCACCGATCTGACAGGCAAGCGCGGCCCGCTGATGCCGGCGGATCTCCCGCGCTTCCCGGTGCGCCAGTGGCTGCAGTACCTGACCGAGCTGGACCGTGCCGACGTGCTGGCCAAGTACGAAGGCCTGCGGGACTACTGCCTGCGCAACAGCAGGGCCAGCGATTCCGATGACGGCGCCAAGCGTATGGCCGGCAACTACGCCGCCGTGCTGCTGGCCTGGGGTTACCTGGCCGACTTCGCCGGCATGGATCCGCTCGAGGGCGATTTCGGCAAGGACCTGATTGCGGAAATGAATGCGCATATCTCCGAATCAGACTCCGACCGCTCGCCATGGGTCTGGATCATGGAAACCCTGCTGTCAGAGATCGACCGCGGCACCTTCAAACACCCGTACAAGTTCGACAAGGTGGACGGCGAGGAATGCCTGCTGGTCCGCACATCGCACGTCATGGAGCACCTGGCCACATCGGTCCACCTGCGCGACAAGTGGAACGGCATGCCGGTGAAGTCGGCCACCGTGTTCAAGAAGCAGTTGAAAACCGCCAAGGTCCTGCAGGGCGAGAAAGAGGTCGAGCGCACCATCCTGAACATGCGCGTCAACAACCTGACGCCACTGTCGCTCAAGGCCCTGGAAGGCTACGGCCTGCACGTGGCCGTCAAGCTCAACAACGGCCCGAGCGCGGAATAGGAGCGACCATGCCAATGAATTGCATCTGCTGCAGCCGCTTCACGGTCAAGGACCGGATCACTCACGAACGCACCGACAAGAGCATGCGCGCCCAGGGCCTTGGCCGCTGCCAGGCCGACACGGACCCCGCCCGCTACTATCCGGCCGAATCCCTGCGCGACTGCACCAGGTACGACCAGCTGGACCCTGACCAGGTCGTGCAGCGCCGGGCCTACCTGGCCAGCCTGCACGCATAAAAAAAGGGCCACCGTCATGGTGGCCCTTGTCCTTTTGCGTGACGCATCACGCCGTCACCGCTTCTTTTTTTCCTCATCAATCATTCGCCTCATGGCCATACCAGTGGCGGCCGCGCGGCTCAAGCCCATGGTGGCTGCCAGTTCGTCAAACTCCGCCAGGATGCCCGGATCCAGGGTCATCGTGACCGGCTCCTTGCGCTTGCGCAGCGTGCGCGGCACGACCGGATCCGGTTGTGCTGCAGCTGGCTGGCTGGACGCCGCCGGCGCCGGCGCCGCGGCCGGCTTCTCGTCCGGCGCCTGGTTAATGAAGCGGTCCGCAACCTCGTCCGACACTTGAGGGCGGGTGGGCTTCGGTGCAATCTTGCGTTCCATATTCAATCTTTCAGTAATGTTGATGTAATGGGCGCATCATGTTGATGTAGACATGATGCACTCATGAGGTATCAAGAGCGCGAGAGCCCCAAGAGGTAGTCGACCAGCTGGGCCACCTCCAGGCGGGCCTTATCGTCCGCCGGCTTGTACTCGCTGACATTGAGCCCGGCCGCGCTGGCCCGGTCGATCGCTTTTCGGTTGCCAAGGCGAACCGGAGCGACTTTGAAGCCATAGGCCTCCACGTCCGCGATCGCAATGGCGTTGTCGGATCCCGGGCCATCGTGCGGATCCGCCATGTTCAGGAACGGCACCACCTGGATCTCGCGCAACTCCTTAGCTTCCTTGACCAGCTCGATCATCTGTTCATATGCCCAGAGGTCATAAGCGCGAGGCGCAAACGGCACCACCAGCACGTCCGTGACCGTCAGGGCGGCGCGCAGCGCGCCGGAGTCCCGGGCGCCGACGTCAATAAACGTGTGTTTGAACTTCGGGGCCTGCAGGCGCACCTGGGCGCGCAGCGTCGCGCCGTCCGAAAGTTCGGTGGCTGGGATCCCAGGAAGGCCGGCATTCACCCGGTTCGTAAGAGACAGCAAGGCCGAGGTCTGTTTCTTGTCGCCGTCCACCACCCAGGAATCCTCTCCACGGAGGGAAAAGCCGGTCGAGATCTGGACAGTGGTGGTGGACTTACCAACCCCTCCCTTGGTGTTCGCTACGGTGTAGATCGTCATGGTCTTTACCTTATGTTGATATCAGGTTGATTGTATCTATACGGCATCTATACATCAAGTCTGCATTACAGCGCCGGATCGTCGCCGCGCGCAAACGCTTCCAGGGTTCCCAGCACCGCCCGGTAGGCGTCCAGGACTTCGGCTACGGCCTGGCGAACGTGGACGACTTCGCCCGTGTGCTTCCCTCCGTTGCAGACGTGCGCCGCGAGGGCCTTGGCTTGCAGCCAGGTGAAGCTGCGCGCCAGGTGGGGCCGGCATGGCCGAGGGTTGAATACGTCACCAGCCTCCGACACGTCGAACGTCAGATAAACATTCTGGCAACGGATCACGTACCCGCCCACCAGATCAATGTTGTCCAGGGCGGCCGCCGCCTTTTCATATTCCGCAATCGCTTCCGTGGTCTCTTGCATCAGGTCTTTCATGGTGCGTCCTTTCAATGGTCGCCCGGGGCCGGGCAGTAATGGGCGATGCATAAACACGTGTGTTTATACATCATGTATACATCAACTTGATGTGTTGTGTACGGCAACAATACATCAACTTAATTCATATTGCAAGTTAATGTAATGTTGATGTGATTTTGCCCCGGGTGGGTCCACCGCCCTGGCCAGGCCGGCGTCGACGGTCCGGCCGCCGCCGTGCGCTTTCGGCCATGGGACGACACACACAGCACAGAAAACCCGTGGATTACGGTACACTTTTCACCTAAGTCATTGATTGGCTAGAGAAAACCTCCCACGACTACCCCACGGAATTCCACGAACTACCCCGGTTTTTCCACGAACTCTGTTTGCAGCCCTTCCCGGACCGCCTGCGCCCACCTCTTCTTCTTCTTCTTTAAGTTATTGAAAAGAAAGAAGAAAGAAGGGCAGAGAGATACAAAGGCCCCCACGCGCGCATCCACAGGGTTTAGCCTCGTTTCCATGAGTTTTCCAATCTGCCTATTTTTTAATCCACGGGTTTTCCATGGGCGAATCGGGTTTTTCGTGGATTCCATGGAAGCCCAATTTGAGCAAAATCAAAGAGTTACAGCATGAAATAACCTGATCCACGAATCCACGATGTTTTCTCCGTGTGTCGGCTTCAAACCTCCCTCCCTTCCAGGTCCGCCGTTTCGTGCCGAAAATGCCCCCATTCCCGCATCAATCCGCATCAAACCGATTCGCCCAGGATCCCGGCGGAGCCCAGCAGCAGCGGGCCGCGGCCCAGGGAGGGGGCGCGCATCACAACAGCGGCCTCGACATAGACCGGAGGCGGGGAGGGGACCTCCGAAGGCCGGGGGTGCAGGGGTGGCCCCCCCTCCCTCCCCCCCTCCCCCTTACGAAGGGCATGGGAGGGCCTACAGCGGCCTCCAGGCGCGCCGACGAAGGTGCGGCAACCCTGCAGCAGATCGCCGCGCCTGATGCGTCCTGTGCGATCCTGGGCGGTTTGGCGACAGGGTAGGTTGGATGCGCCTGGAGAACGGCGGCACCGGTGGCACCAGGTACGTGAAGCGGCCAGGATCCGGCAGCACCTGGTCGACCTGGTCAACCCGGGCGCCGGCGGCCGACAACGACTGGCCAAGGACCGGCCCGCGATCGCGCGGGCTGCAACAGCTAGTCGACCAGATCACCGGTGTTTGTGTTTGTGCGGGTGTTTGTGTGTCTGCCTTGATGCGCAGGGCTGCGCAGCAGCTGGCTGACCAGGTGGCCAGGGCTGCCGGCGGCAATCGCGCCGGCAGCAGATGACCAGGTCGAGCTGCAGGCCTGCAGACGATCGGGCGCCGACCAGGTCAACGGGACACCCTGCCGGCGCTCCCGCTTGGGTTGCGCACCGATTTCGTGCCGAAATCGCCACGCCCGGTGAACGGGGTTCCCCCTTGAAGATCAAACCCGGGAAAACCAACCCCGACCTATGCCAGGACCGCCGGCCAAAGCTGGTCACGGGCTGTAAGCGGGTTTCTCCTGCTGCTGATTTATTCGATACGAGCAGGCCGCCGCGTCCCGAGAGGGCGCGGGGTTTCGGCCAGCGTCAACGGGGCGCGGGGCCCGCAGCCCCCGCCGGGTGTTTGGCGGGGGTGAGCCGGTAGGAGCCGGCCCGGTAGGGCTTGGCCGCTTGCGGCCAACTCCGTAGCCCGGCGAAGGTCGGCGCAACCGTGTGTTGGCCGTCGTAATGCCCATGTTGAGTTCATCTTGTGCGCCCGCCGTAAGGCGGGGGCAGTCACTTTTCCTTCCAAGTCAAGAGCACCAGACAGGTGCCCAACATGTTAATAGGGCAAATACTGGTGGAAAAATCGCGGCGAGCCTTATTTCTCTAAGGCTACTTTGAAAAAACGGTTACGCATGGCTGTTCGCAGTATTACGCACAGCGGTGCGTAGTCTTGCGAATGGTGGTGCGCAGTCTTGCGCAAAAAAGAGGCGGGGTTTGTCTATGCGCGGCGCTGTGTACGGCTACGAGCGGTGGTGCGTAGGGCTACGCAAAGCGGAGGTATTGAATACCTTGGAGATGCGTTGCGATACCTTGCAAATGCGTGATCTATGCAATACCATGCGTAACCATAGCATTTTTGAGGTGTAAGCATGGCAGAGAACATCACGCTCCCCCAAGAGGATGAGCGCGGCAACAAGACCCAGGGCTGGCTGCAGTCAGATAAGGCGGCGCACCAGGCCATGTGGAAGCTGGGAATCAAAAACCCAATGGCGTTATCTGTGTTGCACTTCATGGTGTCGAAGCTGTCGAGAGGCACCAATGGCGTGGTGATGAGTGCAGCGGCGATCGCTAAGCAGATGGGAATTTCTCAGCGTACAGTGCAAAACACCATCGTCGTCCTACGCGATTGCAAGTTTGTCCAAGTGTTGAAATCGGGCAATGCCAACGTGTACATCATCAATTCGCGGGTGGCCTGGCAGGGTGAGCGTGGTGCTCGGTTCGCCTCCTTCAACGCTCAGATCCTGGTAGATGAGTCGGAACAGGCCCAGCCGGTCGATGAGCTGATCCGCCAAAGCGAAGAGATGTTGCCCGTCCCTCTCATGCACTTTAACGAGGAGATCCAGCTGGACGCCATAGACCCGCCGGCGCCGTCGGCCGTCGCATCGACGCCTGAGCAGGGTAAGCTGCTGTGATTCATGCTGGACCAAGTCACCCTACTGTATGAGGATCAAGGCCGGCCGCTTCCTCGGCACCGGCTGGCTTTTCCCCTAGCAGAATATGCCGGGGCCTTTACGTTCGATGAGGTCCACGTTCCCGCCTTCCATCGGACCATGCCCGTGGCCCGCCTGGTGGATCCCCAGGGCGCGGACGTTGTCCCGCCTCTGCATGATGCCAAGCTGCTGTGGATGAAGGCTGGCGTGGCGCGCATTACGGGGATCGAGGTGGATGAGCTGTCGCGCCGGCGCACCGTCCAGACATGGAATGTCCGCCTGCAGGGCTATGACGCGGCGGCGCATACCGACGCGCCCCCCCTCTAGGCCGCCTTGGCCGGGGCCTCGAGCGTGTATGGCTCGAACCGCACCACCTCTTCCCCCATCCACTCGTTCAGTTGCAGGAATCGGTCCTGCAGCGGCTGGATCTCGTTGCGGCCGAACACCCTGGCCGCCGTCGCCGGGTCGCTGAACCCGCCGGCATTCTGCGGCACCACGCCCAGCAGCTGCGCCGGGATCCGGTGGGCTGCCAGCATGTCGTCCCGACTGACGTTCTTGATGTTGAAAAACTCGTCTTTCGCGGTCACTTCGGACACCGGAATCAGCTGGATGCCGTCCTTCTTCCCACCTGGTGCGTACATGAACAGGTTGCGGAAATTGCCGGGCCCCTTGCTCTGTTTCAGCGCCGTGCGCAGCGCGTTGACGTCTCCCTCCTGCTGGGCCGCATCGGTCATGTACAGGATAAACCCGGCGTGGCTGCCGTTTTCGTAGTAGCGCCGGCGGAACAGCGTGGCCGACTCGTTCAGCCAGGCCGAGTGGAGCGCGCCCAGGTACTCCGGCAGGCCATACACCTCTTGGTTAATGTCCGGCGTCATCATGTGGAAGATCGAACCGCGCTTGAATTCGTACGGGTCGTTGTTGCCGTCCAGGGCGAAGAACTGCCCGGGCTCGATGCCGCGGCGCGTGTACTTGGCCAGGGTGGCCACCAGTTTCAGCGGACGCCCCAGGGCGTTGTCGCGCCGCTCCAGGTAGCCGTTCCCGAAAGTCAGGTAGTCGAGAGCCAGGCGGCCGATATCGGCGCGCGACAGCAGGCGGTGCGGCGTGAAGGTGGACGCCAAGACGTTGGCCTTGAAGTACAGCGCCGAGCTGTGATGCGTGCCAGCGCGGAATGACTTGGCCAGGCCGGTGAAGCTGACCGGAGGGTCGTACCAGCGACCGTTGGAAAGACATTCCAGGTAGCTGAGAATGTCGGCCCGGTCCAGCACTGGTACCGGATCCCCGAACGTGAAGGCCTCGATACTCTGCGCGGGCTTGTCCGGTGCAGCAGCTGGTGCAGCAGCTGCTGCGCGATGGTGACGTTGTTTCATGAGAACTCCAGAATTGAGGTGTTGGTGGCGGTCCCGCCTTCCAGCGGTTCGTTGCCCAGGGCGTGCATGCATGCCCAGGCCAGGTCGGCGTGCCCGGTCTCCTGGCTGTACCCGGCCGTGAACGTGACTTGCCGGCCGCTGGCGGTCATGGTCTTGCGGATCGCCATGAAGGATTGCGCCATGTCGGTCCAGCCGGCGTCCCACTCCAGGCGGCCGTTGCCGATGACGGAGAGGGCCTTGAGGACCAGGCGGCTTTTGACTTCCGGCGAGTAGTGCAGCGGCACCACGGCCGGATAGAACTTCTTGACCAGCTCAAAGACGCCCGCACCGATGCCGGTAGTGTCGATCGCCATATAGGTCACGTTGTACTGGTCGCACAGATCCTTGATGTGCTTGGCCTGGGCTTCAAAGTCCAAGCCCTTCCACTGGTGGCGGGCCAGCACGCGAAACTTGCCGCCCGGGACCCGCGGCGGCGCCAGGATGACGCAGCCGGCCGAGTCGCCCGACCGGGCCGGGTCGTACCCGATCCACACCGGGTTGTGGCCGAACGGTCGCATGGCGAAGAACTTGACGTCCACCCAATCGACCCAGCTGTCAACGCCGCAGGCCTGCAGGTCGCTGAACTTGAAGATGCTGGCCGTGTCGTCGATGAACTGGCACATCAGCAGATTGGCGTATTCCTCCGCGCTATATTCCCGGCGGAGGCGGTCCAGATTGAACAGGTTACAGCCACCTTCAAACGCGTCTTCCACGGTCACGATCTGCCGCCACTGTTCATCTTCGCAAAGGCGGCCCTTGGCCAGCATCTTGTGCGTCACGTCCAGGTTGATCTGTTCGCCCTTGGAGCGGCCCCGGTTGTAGTGGTTGCCGTTCCAGAATGGATAGGCGCTGTGGCTCATGCTCGACGGCGTCGAGAAGTAGGTCTTGCGCCACTTGTCGTGCATGGCCATGCCCGAGGCCACCTTGTTCAGCTCCGGGAACTTCGGCACCCAGAAGTACTCGTCAAAGTAGAAATTGCCGTGATAGCTCTGCGCGGTGCGGGCATTCGTGCCCAAGAAGTACAGGTGCGCGCCGTTCGGCAAGACGATGGGATCGCCCTGCAGCTCGATATCACACACCTCACGGGCGAACTGGAGAATGTATTGCTTAAACACGTGGGCCTGGGACTTGCTGGCTGACAGAAAGATCTGGTTGCGGCCGGTCTCCAGGGCATCAAGCAGCGCTTCGCGCGCGAAGTACCAGGTGGCGCCGATCTGGCGCGACTTGAGGATGTTGCGCGTGCGCCGATCGCCCTGGCGATGCCACACCTTTTGGTAGCCAAACAACGAATCCAGGAAGGCCTCCCGGATCTTCTCGACCTGTTCTTCGCTGAACTCGTTGCGTGCGCCCTTCTTGCGCGGCTTTGCGTCCTTGCGCTCCAGGTTCGGGTTGAGGTCGCTTTCCTTCCCCGTTTCCTCGTACTTCTTGACCCGGGCCGATTGGCCCACCTGGCGCATCAGCAGGTCAATTTCCTTGAAGTCGCGCCCTTCCTTCTCAGGCTTGGAGATAAGGGCCACCAGGCGCGTCTCGATGCACGTTTCGATCCGTTCCAGGGGCGTCGCTTTGTCCCACTCGTCGCGTTGCTTCCACGACTCCACCGTGGCCCGCTTAAGGCCCAGGTGTCGAGCAACGGACGAGATCCGCCAGCCCTGCCAATAAAGGGCACGGGCAGCGCGGCGCGGGTCGAATTCGGCTTGTTCGGTTGTGGTGTTGTCGAGCATGGACGAAGCGTAGGGCCACGCGCGCGTGAGGGCACTAAGGCGGCGGTGTACCCGCTGCCGGCACATCGCCAAGCGATTGAGCCAGGCAGCTCAACAGGACAACATGCTCATGGTCAACACCATTAAACCCCTGGAGAACACATGATCCGCAAACGCTACTTCTCGCTGGCCTTGGCCGCAGCTGCCGCTGGACTGGCGGCCTGCACTGCAGACGCCAACGCCGCAACCCTCGTCCCGGCACCTGGCGCCGGCGGCACCCTTGCCACTGGCTTGGGCCTGCTGGGCATGACCGCTGCAGCCGGCACCGCCAACCACGCCGAGAAAACCAAGTTCTTCCGCATCGCCAAAGAAGGCGCCACCACGGACGGCCGCAACATCGAGCGCGAGTGGCTGGAGCAGATGGCCGCCAACTACGATCCGGTGAACACCTACGGCGCCCGTATCAACCTGGAACACTTCCGCGGCGTGGTCCCGGATGGCCCGTTCAAGGCCTACGGCGATGTGCTGGCCCTGGAGACCCGCGAGGAAGACGACGGCAAGCTGGGCCTGTATGCCCAGATCAAGCCCACTGCCGACCTGGTGACCATGACCAAGGCCGGCCAGAAAATCTATACCTCATGCGAGATCAACCCGAGCTTTGCCGACACCGGCGAGGCCTATCTGGTCGGCCTGGCTGTGACCGACAACCCGGCCAGCCTGGGCACCGAGATCCTGGCCTTCTCGGCCAAGAATCCGAACGCCAGTCCACTGGCCAAGAAAAAGCAGGACCCGGCCAATCTGTTCAGCGCATCCGACGAGCAGCTGGTCCTGGACATGGAAGCCAAGAGCTTGGGCGGCGTGCTGCTGTCGCGCGTCAAGGCCCTGCTGGGCCGAACCGCCCAGGAGCAGGGCCAGGCCTCCGACGAGCGCTTCGCGGACGTGCATGCGGCCGTGGAAGAAGTCGCCACCCACACCCAGGAATCCGTGACCGGCCTGGAAGCGAAGTTCAAAGGCCTGCAGGACGAAGTGGCCGCGCTCACCGCCAAGCTGTCGGCCCAGCCGGACGGCACCCCGCCGCGCCCGCTGGCCACCGGCGGCAAAAACGAAGTCGTCACCGACTGCTAACAATCAATCACGCTTACTGGAGATACCATGCGTAACGAAACCCGTATCAAACTTACCGCCTTTGCTGCCGCCGTTGCCCAGCTTAGCGGCGTGGCCAACGCTGCCGAAAAATTCACGGTCTCCCCGACCGTTCAGCAGAAGCTGGAAAACCGTATCCAGGTGTCCAGCGATTTCCTGACCCGCATCAACGTCATTCCCGTCACCGACCAGAAGGGCGAGAAGCTGGGCCTGGGCACCACTGGAACCATCGCCGGCACCACGGACACCACCCAGAAGGATCGCGTCCCCACCGACCCGACTGACCTGACGGCCAACACCTACGAGTGCCAGCAGATCAACTTCGACACCGCGCTGCGCTACGTGAAAATCGACATGTGGGCTAAGTTCCCGGACTTCCAGACCCGCGTGCGTGACGCGATCGTCAAGCAGCAGGCGCGCGATCGCATCATGATCGGCTTCAACGGTACTTCCCGCGCCGCTACGTCGAACCGTGCAGCGAATCCAAAGCTGCAGGACGTGGCAAAGGGCTGGCTGCAGAAGTACCGCGACGATGCGCCGGCCCGTGTGATGGCCCAAGTTGGCGGTACTGGTCAGGTCCGTGTGGGCGCTCCGGCAGGCCACCACTACGTGAACCTGGACGCCCTGGTACGGGATGCCGTCACTGGCCTGGTGGACGAGGTTTATGCAGACGATCCCGAACTGGTCGTGATCTGCGGCCGCGACATCCTGGCCGACAAGTACTTCCCGCTGGTGAACAAGGACCAGGAGAACAGCGAAGCGCTGGCGGCTGACCTCATCATCAGCCAAAAGCGTATCGGCGGCCTGCAGGCGGTTCAGGTCCCATTCTTCCCGGCCGAGACCATCCTGATCACGCGCCTGGACAACCTGTCGATCTACTACCAGGAAGGCGCCCGCCGCCGCGCCATCATCGACAACCCGAAGCGTGACCAGATCGAAAACTACGAGTCCAGCAACGACGACTACGTTGTCGAAGACTATCGCGCCGGCTGCCTGATCGAGAACATCAAGACCGATTGGGCCGCCTGATGAAATCGCCAGCCCAACGCCACTTTGCACAGGTGAGCGCGCAGCTGGCGGCCACTGCGGCCGCTGCAGACGGCGCCGATAGTATGGCCGGCTGCAGCGTGTACGAGCTGATGCTGGCCAAGCTGCACACCGACCGCCGCCGCCTCAAGAGCATCCAGTCGATCGAACGCAAGGTCGAGGTGAAGGCCGAAGTGCTGCCGGAATATGCCGAATATGCCACCGGCGTGCTGGCAGGTGGCCGCGGCACCCCGGACGAAGTGCTCATTACCGTCATGGTATGGCGCGTCGACGTGGGCGACTTCGCCGGCGCGCTGGCGATAGCCGCCTACGCCCTGGAGCATGGGCTGAGCATGCCGGACCAGTACGACCGCACCCTGGCTACTGTGCTGGCCGAGGAAGTGGCGGACCGTGCCCTGGATACGCTCAAGGTCGACCAGGTGTTCGATACGCAGCTGCTGCAGGAGGTGGCCAAGCTGACTGACCTGCACGACATGCACGACCAGGTGCGCGCCAAGCTGTACAAGGCGATCGGCTACTCGCTGCAGAGTGATCCGGCCGCGGCGCTGCCGTACCTGGAGCGCGCCCTGCAGTTGTTCGATCGCATCGGCGTGAAAAAAGACATTGCCCGGCTGCAGCAGCAGCTGGACGGTGGCGAGAAGGCTACCGCCACCACGTAAAGAGCCCCCCGGCCGGGCGGCGCCGACTGACCAAGACAGGGCTTGCCCTCGTCGGCCGTCAGTCGGCCCACCGCCCACTTATCCGAGATACCCATGAGCTTCATTGCCACCGAACCCGTCGCCACACCCCAGCAGCCACCCAAGGGCGCAGCAGTAGCCAATGATGGATTCTTTCCCGACATCGACCTGCAGCGCTTGCGCAACACAGCGCGCCTGGACGGCACTGTGACCGAGGACCGGTTGCGCAATGCCGTGGTCGACGCCGTTATCAGCGTCAACAACGAACTGGCCGACTGGAAGGCGCGGCAGCAACTGACCGGCGTGAGAGTCCTGGCCCAGCTGGAGCCCAAGGTCGACGGCGAGGCGGTGCAACTGCATCGCTACCTGACGGCGATCTATCGGACCGTCAAGGCCGACTTGAACGAGCAGTTCCGCAACTTCGACGCCACCAAGTCGGGCCACGATGAGGCCGACCTGTTGGGACAAATTGCCGATGCCGAGCGCCGCGCAGCGAAGTGGGCCATTCGTGACCTACTGGGCCTGTCGCGTAGCACCGTGGAGCTGATCTGATGCGCGTGGTCACGCACCAGGGCGATACGGTGGATCTGCTGTGCTTCCGGCATTTTGGCCGTACCCAAGGCCTGGTCGAAGCTGTGCTCGAGCTCAACCCCGGGCTGGCCGATCACGGCCCGGTCCTGCCTCTCGGCCTGCAGGTTGACCTGCCGGACGCCCCACCCCAACAGACCAACACCCCGCTGCTGCAGCTGTGGGACTAGAAAGGAGCCAATCATGGCCGAACCCATCCCATCCACCATCGCCCTGGCTACCGCCGGCGTCGGGCTGGCCAGCCTATTCCCAGGCGTGGACGGCAACGCCCTGATCGGGGCATTCGCCGGCGCTGCCCTGCTGGTGGTCAGCAGCAAGGACCTGACCCTGGCCAAGCGATGCGCATACTTGGTCATTTCCATGATCGTCGGCTACCAGGGCGCCGGTGACATCGTGGGCCTAACGCCAATCCGATCGACCGGCGTGGCCGCTTTCTTCGCCGCTGCACTGGCCATCGTGATCGCCCTGCAGCTGATCGAGAAGGCGTCCGACCTGGTCAGCATGATTACAACGAAGAAAGGGGGATCGTGATGCCGAACCCGTTCGTTGTGATCGCCCTGTTGGCTTACTCGGTGACCATCGCGGCTCTGTTGCTGTACCGCCGCGACGACGGCGCCCAGCATTGCCACCACGCTTCCTGGCTGGCCTGGCTGCTGCTGGTGGTGGCTGGCGGTTCGGCCATCGAACTTCTGATGTACGCCGGCACGACCGGGCCATTCGAGGCCGGCCGCGCTGCGCTGCTGGCCCTTCTGATCGTTCGCACGCGCGGCAACGTCGCGCGCCTTCTCTGGAGTGACAAATGAAAGTATTACGACACGGCGATCGCGGGGACGACGTCGCCCTGCTGCAGCAGCGCCTGCAACGCGCCGGCTACCACGTCGTGCAGAGCACCGTGTACGACGATGCCACCGAACGCGCCGTGATGGCCCTGCAGGCGGCCAACAACCTGGTGGTTGACGGAATGTATGGCCCCAAGTCCTTCATGGCCCTGGTGGGCGCAGCGCAAACCCGGCACCTGTCGGCCGCCGACCTGGAACGCGCGGCCGCCCAGCTGGGCGTGCCGCTGGCCACCGTGCGCGCTGTCAACGAGGTGGAGTCCCATGGCGAAGGATTCTTGCGAGACGGCCGCCCGAAGATCCTGTTTGAGCGGCACCAGTTCTACAAACAGCTGCAGAAGCACGGCATCGACCCGGCGCCGATCGCCGCGAAGTACCCGAACGTGTGCAATCCAGAAGCCGGCGGCTACCGCGGCGGCGAGGCCGAGTACGAGCGCTTGGAGCAGGCCAAGCGGATCCATGTGGAAGCGGCCTATGAGGCAGCCAGCTGGGGGGCGTTCCAGATCATGGGATACCACGCGGAGAAGCTGGGCTACCCGGGCGTGATCGACTTGGTGCGCTGCATGTACGAGAACGAAGCCGCGCATCTGGAAGCCTTCGTGCGCTACGTCATCCACTTCGGCCTGGCCGGGCACCTCAAGGCTCGCAAGTGGGCGGCCTTCGCCAAGGGCTATAACGGCGCCGCCTACGCGCGCAACCTGTACGACTCCAAACTGGCAGCGGCTTACAACAAGTACGTCGAGCTGGAAATGGCGGCGGCATGAGCGCGCTGAGAGCGCGCCTGGGCGCAACTCTGGTCGTGATGGTGGTCGCCCTTCTGGGCTACCTGTACGTGGATGGCCTACAGGCGCGGCTGGCCAAAGCCGAAACCGACGTCGATGTGGCCACCAAGGCGGCAGCCGATGCGAGCGCGGCGATCGAGCAGCTGCGCGATCTGGCACAGCGTCGTGAAGTAGCAGCCGCCAGGCTGGAAGGGGAGCGCAACGGCATCCGTAGCGCTCTGGAGAATCGTGAAGACCTAATGAGAAAGCTCGTAGATGAAAACGCTGAAATTCGCTCCTGGGCCACTACTGTTGTGCCTGGCCCTGTTGCCCGGTTGCGCGAGCATGGCTCCATCACCGGCGCCGCGGCTTACCGCGAGTTCATGTCCGAAGGTGCAGCCTTGCCGGCTGCCGGCAGTAAGAGCGGCGACTAACGGCGAGCTGGATGCGGCCCTGGGCAGGGCCGAGGCGGCCTGGGCAGAATGCGCCGCCGTGGTCGACACCATCGTGGACTGCCAGGCGCGGGACGGCCGCCATGATTAAACCTGCCGCACTGCGCGAGGTGGTGAAGATGGCCGTACCGGCCCTGCAGGAAGATCCGTCCAAACTGCTGGTGTTTGTAGACAAGGGCCGGATCCTATCTCCAGGCCCCGGGGCACTGTCCTTTGAATACGCATACACCGTGAACCTGATTTTGACCGACATGCAGGGCGATGCGGATCCGGTGATGGTAGCCATCCTGGAATGGGCCCAGGTAAACCAGCCCGAACTGCTGGTGGTCAACGAAGACCGCAACACCATCACTTTTGAGGTTGACCAGGTAACCCATGACACCTACGACCTTTCGATCGAGATGCAGTTGACCGAGGCGGTTAGAGTGGCACAGGACGCGAACGGCGTGCGCGAGATCCGCCATGTGGCCGAGACGGCGCCGGACTGGATGCGCTGATATGGACGACTTGGAAGCACTTGAGAACTGGGCCGATCCACTCCTGGCCCAGCTGACGCCGGCGGCGCGCCGCGCCCTGGCAATGGATATTGCCCGCGCGCTGCGCCGCAGCCAGCAGAAGCGCATTGCGGAACAGAAGGCCCCGGACGGCACCCCATTTGCGCCGCGCAAGCCCCGACGCCCGGAGGGCAGCAGGCCGCGCGCTAAGGCTGGCCGGATCAAACGCCGCGCCATGTTCGCCAAGCTGCGCATGGCCAAGCTAATGACGATCCAGCGTGACTCTGAGGGCTTTTCCATCGGCTGGAGCGGCCGAGTGGCGCGCATTGCACGCATCCACCAGGAAGGCCGCGAATCGCAGGTGGCACCCGGTGGCGTCAAGTACCGCTACCCGGCCCGCCCACTCTTGGGACTGAGCCAGGCCGACAGGGACATGATCCGCGACATGCTGGCCGAAAGGCTGGCACCGTGAATATGGGTCAGGCAGCCAGCTGCTGCTGTACGACAGTATTAGCCAGGCGATCACTGGCTACCTGGTGATAGTGTCCATCTGCTTCAAAGCCAACCCACTGCAGGCCGGCCTCTTTTGCAGCCACCAGGAAAGGCCCGCTGCCGGCGAAGAAATCCGCCACTGCGCCACCGGGCGGCACCAGTCGAACGATCTGACGGCCAATCTCTAGCGGCTTTTCGGTCAAGTGCTGTTTCGGGAAGGCCAGCCTTTCCTGGAACACGCCCGGTAAATACACCTCCCGATCGGGCAGCCCACCCTTGCTGGCCCAGACAATGAATTCGGCTTGCTGGCCGAACCCATTACGGCGTGGGCGGAACCGGCCGGGCGTCTTATCCCACACAGCAACCCCACGCAGGATGAAGCCTGCCGCCTGCACCACATCGGTCAGCGCCGGTAGCTGCCGCCAGTCGATGAAACACACCACCAGGCCGCCTGGCTTCAACGCCCGCCGCACTTCCGACAACCAGGCATGACACCAGAAGGACCAGGAGCGCTGATCCATGTTGTCGCTGATGAAGTCCTGGTACTTCGTGCCACTGGAAATGTATTTTTGGCTGGTGGTCTGTGTGCGCTGGCCGACGTGCAGGCCGCCGGACGAATACGGCGGATCGGTCAGCAGCATGTCCAGGGACTCGTCGGGCAGGCGCCGCGACAGCTGCAGAGCATCGCCGTGGTAGAGGTTGTTGAAGACAAGCGACGGTGCCGCCTCGGTGATGCTGTTCATGTTCAGAGTCCCGGTCAGAAATATGGCCGCGCACGCGCGCGGGAGAACCATCATTCTCGGCATGCCTGGCTTTCATAGCGACACCCTGCCGATGTGCCCGCAACGGACACATTGCCCTCTTGCTGCGCTACGCGCGCGTGAGCGGCAACATCGAGGGATGAACACTAACGAAACGCTTCGGCTCATCCTCAATCTGGCGCGCAAGGGCACCATCCTGGAAGTGAACCACCAGGCGGCGCTGTGCCGCGTCACCAGCGGCGAGCTGCAAACCAACTGGATCCCCTGGCTGGCGATCGCCGCCGGCACCACGCGCGCTTGGCGGCCGCCGACTCCTGGTGAACAGGTCTTGCTGATTTGCCCAGGCGGTGACCCGGCCGATGCCGTGGTCCTGTGCGGCCTCTTCTCGACCAAGGCCCCGGCGCCGAGCAATAGCGCGGACATGGATACCACGGTGTATCCCGACGGCGCCGCCGTGGCTTACGACCATAAGGCGCACCGCCTCACGGTCGTTCTTCCGGCCGGCGGCGAGGTCGTGGTCGACGCACCCGCGGCCGTGACGATCCGCACTCAGTCGGCGCGGCTCGAGGCGGACCTAGTGGTGATCGACGCCCCCACCACCAGGATGACCGGCGATCTGGACGTTGACGGCGCGATCGCCGCCGGCAAGAGCATCACGACGCCGGCTGATGTGAAGGCTGGCAACGTGAGCCTGACCGGACACGTCCACATGGAACAAGGTGACGGCCAACTGGTGGGGAAACCGCGATGAAGGGAATGGATGCAAAAACCGGGCGCCTGATCGACGGGGCGGCGCATCTGAGCCAGTCGATCTCCAAGTGCATCAGTACACCGCTGTACACCCGGATCGGACGCCGCCTGTTCGGCTCCGAGTTGTTCGACCTGATCGACGCGCCGGCCAATGCTGCCACGCGCTTGCGTCTATATGCCGCAGTTGCCACTGCCCTGATGACATATGAGCCGCGCTTGCGCCTGACGCGGGTGAGCTTGGAACTCGACCTGACCAGCCCTGGCACCGTGATTATTGAAGTGGAAGGCACCACCAAAATTTCGGCAGACGCCGTGTCTGTCCGTACCAAACTGAATATTCCAGGAGTTCAAAAGCCATGAGCATGGCCAGCCCTATCGACCTCTCCCAGCTGCCCGTACCGGACGTGGTCGAGGTGATTGATTTTGAGACGCTTTACGCGCAACGCAAGGCCCGCTTGATCGCCTTGTTTCCGCAGGACCAACAAGCTGACATCGCGGCGACCCTGGAGCTGGAGTCGGAGCCTATGGCCATTCTGCTACAGGAGAACACCCAGCTCCTCATGCTGGTCAAGCAGCGCATCAACGATGCTGCGCGCGCCGTGATGCTGGCCTATGCGCGCAAGGGCGACTTGGACAACCTGGTCGCATTGCTGGGCGTAAAACGCCTGGTGGTTACGCCAGCCGATCCAGAGAACAACATTCCCGCTGTCATGGAAGAGGACGAGGATCTGCGCAATCGTGCGTTACTGGCCCCTCATGGCTTCTCCGTTGCCGGGCCGGCCGACAGCTATAAATCGCACGCCTTGGGCGCCGATGGCGGCGTGCGCGATATCGCGGTCAAGAGTCCCCAGCCGGGCCGCGTCCTGATTACGGTGTTGTCCCGCGACGGTGACGGCACCGCCCCCCAGGAGCTTCTGGATAAGGTCGATGCCACCTTGAGCGCCGACACCGTCCGACCACTGACCGACCATGTCCTGGTGCAGTCGGCCCAGGTGATCCCGTTCCAGGTGCGCGCCACCTTGTCCATGTTTTCCGGACCGGATAAAGCAGTGGTCAAGACCGAAGCGTTGCGTCGCCTGCAGGCCTACGTGGACGATTGCCGACACATTGGGCGCCTGGTGGCAACCTCCGGGATCATCTCTGCGCTGCACATCGCTGGCGTGGAGCGCGTCCAGCTGGCCGAGCCGGCCACCGATATCGTCACCACCGACACCCAGGCGCCTTACTGTACTGGCATGACCGTGGGCGAGGGCTGACATGGCGGATCTGCTGCCCCCGAATTCCACGTCGATCGAGCGCGCGCTGGCGACCATCGGCGCCGAGATCCTGGAGCAAGCCGTGCCGCTGCGCGACCTGGTCAACCCGGCCACCTGCCCGGTCAACCTGCTGCCGTGGCTGGCCAGTTCCCTGGCGGTCAGTCCCTGGGAGGATTCCTGGACCGAGGCGCAAAAGCGTGGCGTGATCGCTTCGGCCTACCTGGTTCATCGCCAACGCGGCACCTTGGCCGCGCTCAAACGCGCCCTGGATGCCCTCGGCGTCGGCGCCGAGGTCGTGGAGTGGTGGCAAGCCGTGCCCGAGGAAGCACCGCACACCTTCCGCATCGACGTGGAAACTTACGACGGCATGGACACCAGCTACCTGCAGACGATCAATGCCCAGATCGACGCGGTCAAGCCTGTGCGCAGCAGCTACACCGTGCGATTGATCGCCAGGCCCTGCACACAAGTAGTTATCGCCATGGCCAGCATGCACTTTTCCATCACCACGATTTATCCGAAGGCATCATGAACACCTACTATTCCGTTCCCACTGGCGCCGGCAAGGCCGAGCTGGCCAGCGCACTCGCTGCGCAGCAGACCGTTCCCTTTACCCATATTGCCGTGGGCGATGGCAATGGCGCCCAGGTCGTTCCTGACGGCCGCGCTGAGCTGGTCCGTCAGGTGGATATCGTTCCCATCGCTTCGATTCGACAGCATCCGGTTCATGCCAACTGGATCGTGCTCGAGGCCGTCATCCCCGAAGAAAAGGGGGGATACACCATCAGAGAGCTGGCGGTCATTGGCGGGCGCACCGCCGGCACCGTCCTAGCGATCGGCAATTACCCAGACCTGGTGAAGCCGCTGCCTTCCAGCGGCGCCGCTAGTTCAACCCTGTTGCGCATGGTCGTAGCTTTTGAACATAGCACCGGGGCCATCAGCCTGGTTGTAGACCCGCAGGCATACATCACGTTGCAAGCTGTCCTAGACCAGATGGCCGCGCACGAAGCGAAGGCAGATCCGCACGGCCAATACCTGAAAACTATTGCGCACCTGACCGCTGCCGACCCCCATCCGCAATACATGACGCAAGAAGAAGTGGCCGCCCACATGCTGGCCGGCCGCGCGAAACGCTATTTCCTCACCACCTCTTAAGGAGAACTACCGTGCCATCAGGCCGACTTGGAAAGGCCGCACTCGTGGGCGGCAATAACACCACGATCTACACGACCCCAGCAGGCGCAATCGCATCCGCAACGGTAAGCCTGTGCAACCGAGGCGAAGCCGACGCGCGGGTCCGCCTGGCGGTATCTACCGCCGCAGTACCCGCCGCCGACGACTACCTTGAGTATGACGCGATCGTCCCGGGCAACGGCGTGCTGGAGCGGACCGGCGTTGTCTGCTCCGAAGGCGAGCAAATTATTGTGCGCAGCACTACTAGCAACGTCACCGCGCGCGCGCATGGATTCGAGGAGGTAGCGTAATGGGACGTTCTATAACTCAACCGGCGGTGGCTCATCAGGCCGTGATGGCCACGAAGGTTGCGCCGCCTGGCTACCTTGGCGAGTTTGGATCGGGGCTGTTTCGGGCATTTCACGCCAGCGGTCAGTTCCCTGTTCCTAGTGGGGTTTCCAAGTTGCGGATTCGCGTCCTTGGTGGTGGTTCTTCTGGATCGGGCGGAAATAGCAACAGCCGTGGTGGCTGTGGCGGCGGCTATGCCCACGGCGTTTTCAGTGTGACGCCTGGCGATAATCTCCAGATTACGGTCGGGAATGGCGGCATCGGCTCAATGGGACTCGGCTCTACGGGTGGCACTTCATCCGCCGGCGGTCTGCTCTCAGCCACTGGCGGAAGTGCAGCAGCACCCGGCATCGGCATTGGTGGCGACTTCAACGCCAGCGGGGGCACTCCTGGTGCTTCTGCAGGAAGCGGCGGCGGCGGTGCTGGCAGCCAGCTTGGAAACGGCGGGAACACTTTCCCAGGCGTCAGTGGTGGCGGCGCCGTGGGTGGTGGATCGACTGTAAGAGCGAATAGCGGCGGTGCATCGGCCTTTGGCTTCCCCAGTGCTGACGGCAATGGGCCAGGAATGGATGTTTTGGGAATGGTAGCCACTGGCGCCCAGGCTTCATTAAATCCAATCAACGCTGTCTTCCGGTTTCCATTCGACGGTTTCACCGGCGGCGGCGGGGTATATGGCGCCGGCGTCGGCGGCATCGGTGGTGGCGGTGGGGCAGGCACATCTGGCGGCGGAAACGGAGGCATCGGCGGTGGTGGTGGTGGCGCTCCGCAGGGCTACAGTGGCGGCAATGGTGGGCTGGGTGCTGGCGGCGGCGGCGGCCAAGTGTATGGCGGCAACGGCGGCAACGGCATCGTCATCGTGGAGTGGTAATCATGGCTAATTTCGCACGCATTATTAACAACGTAGCAGTGGACGTTTCCGAAAAACCTGCAAGCTACTTTCACGCCACCCTGGTGAAAGAATTCGTAGCGGTCCCCGCCCAGGTGCGGGCCGGCTGGCAAATTATCGACGGAACGTGGAGCGCACCACTGGAGGCGGTGGTGCCGAAGGTGACATCTTTCCCAACCATAGGCCCCAACGAGTTCTATTTCCTCTGGTCGATGGCCGAGCAGGTCGCCATCGACAAGCTGCGCGAAACCGACGCTGGTATCAAGCTGTTCATGCGCAGGCTGGACGATCCGCGCACGCTGGAAATCGTGTTGGGCGATCCCACTGTGCAGGCGGCCGTGCACCACACCGTAACGCAGTTAGTGGCCGCTGAAGTGATTGATGCAGCCGACGCAGAGGCACGCGTCGCGGCCATCTTGGCGGGGCCTGTTCGATGACTCGACGTGCTATCAACCTGGTAGCGCACCGCATGGCCCTGCTGGTGATACTGCTGGTATGTCAGCTGGCCCACCTCCTGGCCTCGGTCTGGATGCTCCTGGCCGTGCTGGGCGGAAGCGAGCGTGCTTGGACCATCGCTATCGGCTACGACCAACTGGCGAACGCTGCCACCGGCGGCGACGTGGACGAGACCATCAGCAGCCGCGCGAATCGGGCCAGGAAAGAAAAGCGGGCATGGGGTTGCATCCTGTGTCGAGTTTTGGACTGGATCGACAAAGACCACTGCACCGATTCCGCCGGCACATAGCCGACCGCGGCCACCACCAGGTGGCCGTTTTCTTTTGTGCCCGCTGCGGGCACATTGCCAGCCAGATGCGCGTCACGCGCGCGCACGGCACTCTGTCGGAACGCTTCAACGACCGGCCACAACGGCCTTCCCAATCCCAACCGGAGAACACATGGCTACCACTGACCGCCACCATGGCGTGCGCGTCATCGAGATCAATGCAGGCTCGCGCCCGCTCCGCTTCGTGTCCACTGCCGTCATCGGCGTGGTCTGCACAGCGGAAGATGCAGACGCGATCGCCTACCCCCTGAATACCCCTGTACTGGTTACCGATGTCCAGGCTGGCCAAGCCAAGGCTGGCACCAAAGGCACGCTGGCCAGCACCCTGCGCGCGATCGCCCTGCAGACCAAAGCTCCAACCGTCGTGGTGCGCGTGGAAGAAGGCGCGGACGCGGCGGCAACCACTTCCAACGTGGTCGGCACCACCAACCCCGACGGTAAGTACACCGGCATCAAGGCGTTGCTGGCCGCGCAATCGACCCTGGGCGTCAAGCCGCGCATCATCGGCGCCCCTGGCCTGGATACTGAGGCGGTGACCAGTGCCCTGGTCGCGGCCGCCCAGAAGCTGCGCGCCTTCGCCTACGCTTACGCCTACGGCTGCACCACCAAGGAAGAGGTCGCCGCCTACCGCGAGAAGTTCGGCGCGCGCGAGCTGATGCTGATCTGGCCGGAATTCATCACCTGGAACACCACGACCAACAAGGACGAAGCAATCTCGGCCGCGGCCTTTGCGCTCGGCACGCGCGCCAAGATCGACCAGGAGGTGGGCTGGCACAAGACCCTGTCCAACGTCGCAGTCAACGGCCCTAGCGGTATCTCGCGCGACGTGTTCTGGGACCTGCAGGACCCGAACACCGATGCGGGCTACCTGAACAGCCACGATGTCACCACCCTGATCCGAGCCACTGGCTACCGTTTCTGGGGCTCGCGTACCTGTTCCGATGATCCGCTGTTCTCGTTCGAGAACTACACCCGCACCGCCCACGTGCTGGCCGACACGATCGCGGAATCGCTCATGTGGGCGGTGGACAAGCCCATGACCCCGTCACTGGTGCGCGACATCATCGAGTCGATCAACAACGCCTTCCGCACGCTCAAGAACGCAGGCTATCTCCTGGGCGGCGAAGCCTGGGTGGATCCGGCCGCGAACGGCGCCGACACGCTCAAGGATGGGCAGCTGGTGATCGACTACAACTACACCCCGGTTCCGCCGGCGGAAAACATCACCGCCCGCCAGCGCATCACCGACCAGTACCTGGTCGACTTCGCGGCCCAGGTGAACCTGTAATCCCTACCCTGGAGAAATAGAACATGGCTCTGCCTTTCAAACTTAAATTCATGAACCTCTTCAACGACGCCTCCAGCTACATGGGCGAAGTTGCCGAGGTCGTATTGCCCAAGCTGACCCGCAAGATGGAAGAGTGGCGCGGCGGCGGCATGGCCCGCCCGGTGATGATCGACCAGGGCGGCGAAGCGCTGACGCTGGAATGGACCTGTGGCGGCATCATGCGCGACGTGCTGAAACAGTACGGCGCGACCAAGCACGATGGCGTACAGCTGCGCTTTGCCGGCTCCTACCGCGCCGAAGACAAGGACGACCCCCTGGCCGTCGAGATCGTTATCCGCGGCCGCCATAGCGAGATCGACATGGGCACGGCCAAGGTGGGCGATGACACCGCTTTCAAGGTCGTCAGCCAAATCAGCTACTACAAGCTGACGATCGACGGCGAAATCCTGATCGAGATCGACGCCCTGGGCATGGTCGAGAAGGTCGGCGGCGTCGACCTGTTGCTCAAGGACCGTAAAGCCATCGGCATGGCCTAAGCCGAACCGCGGCCGCCCACGCGGCCGCATCCTTTCCCCTCACTACGAGAAACACTATGACCACCATCACCATTACCCTCGACACCCCGATCCAACGCGGCGAACAGACCATCACGACCATTGCCCTGCGCAAGCCGACCGCCGGCGAGCTGCGCGGCACCCAACTGCACGACCTGGCAATGATGGACGTGACATCGCTGTCGAAAGTGATCCCCCGGATTTCCGAACCAACCCTGACTGCGGCCGAGGTCGCCAACATGGACCCGGCCGACTTCATGCAGTGCGCTGCAGAGGTGGCCGGTTTTTTGACGCCGAAGGCCGCGCTTGCCCAGCTGGCCTCCCAGAACTAATTGACGAAGCAATGGCAGATCTCGCCCTGGTGTTCAGTTGGACGCCGGGTGACATGGCCGATTTCAGCATTTCCGAACTGATGACGTGGCGGGAACGCGCGCGGGTTCGCTACGAAAAAAAGGAGGATTCCTAAGTGTCCAACGATCTACGCCTCCGCGTGCTGATGAACCTGGTCGAGAACGTCACGCGACCGCTGCGCAACATGACCGCCGGAAGCACCCAGGCCGCCGGCGCGCTGCGGACAACCCGAGATCGCCTTCGACAGCTGAACGATGCACAGCGCGATATCGGCGCCTTTCGCCAGCTGCGATCGAGCATGACGAGCACATCGAACGACTTGGAGCAGGCGCGCAAGCGTGTGGCCGACCTGGCCCGGCAGATGAACGCCAATGGCGCGCCCACAAAAGCCATGGTGCGCGACTTCGAGCGCGCGCGCAAAGCAGCCAGGCAGCTGGCCGAGGCCCAGCTTCGCCAGCAAACCCAGCTGGGAGAGCTGCGCAATCGCCTGCGCAGCGCCGGCATCGACACCCGCAATTTGTCACAACATGAGCGCGACCTCCGTAACAATGTTCGCACCACCACGGCCGAGATGGAACGCCAGCAACGTGTGCTGGCCGAGCTGGCCGAGCGACAACGCCGACTGAACCAAGCGCGCTCGCGCATGCAGGGAACCCAAGCCATGGCCGGGCGCATGGCCGGCGCCGGCGCTGCAGCTGCAGCTGGCGGCGCTGCTACCGGCGCAGCCCTGTCTATCCCCGTGCGCGCCTTCGCCGCCGCCGAGGATTCGGCTACCGCGCTTGAGGTGGCCATGATGCGCGCCAGTGGTAAGGCTGCGCCCGAGTTCGCCAAGATCAACGCCTTGGCCGTGAGCCTGGGCGACCGCTTGCCCGGCACCACGTCGGACTTCCAGAACCTGATGACCATGCTGAACCGCCAGGGCATTTCCGCACAGTCCATCTTAGGCGGCATGGGCGAGGCAACCGCCTATCTAGCGGTGCAGTTGAAAAAGACTCCCGAGGATGCGGCCGAGTTCGCCGCCAAGCTGCAGGACGCCACCCGGACCAGCGAAAAGGACATGTTGAGCCTGATGGACGTGATCCAGCGCACTTACTACCTGGGCATGGATGACACCAACATGTTGGCAGGCATGTCCAAGCTGTCCCCGGCAATGGACACGATCAAGCAGAAGGGCCTGGAAGGCGCCAAGGTCCTGGCGCCGCTGCTGGTGATGGCGGACCAGGCCGGCATGCAAGGCGAGGCCGCCGGCAACGCTTTCCGCAAAATCTTCCAAATGTCGCTCAACGCCGACAAGGTGGCCAAGGCCAACAAGGGCCTGAGTGCAAAGCGGCAACTGGACTTTACGGACGGCGCCGGCGAATTCGGTGGCCTGGACAAAATGTTCAAGCAATTTGAAAAGCTCAAGGGCCTGAACACTCAGGACCGACTGTCCGTCCTGGCATCGCTCTACGGCGACGATGCGGAAACCCTGCAGGCGGTCGCGCTCATGATGGACAAAGGCGTGGCCGGCTATGCCGAGGTGCAGGCGAAGATGGCCAACCAGGCATCCCTGCAGCAGCGCGTCAACCGCCAACTGGGAACCCTTAAAAACCTGTGGGACGCCGCCAGCGGCACGTTTACCAACACGATGGTGGCCTTCGGCGCCGCGATCGCGCCGGAACTCAAGGCCGTGACCGAATGGCTGGGCAGTGCCGCCCAGAGCATGGGGAAATGGGCCAAGGAGAACCCGCGCATGGCCAGCGCGTTGATGAAGACCATCGCGGCGATCGCCATCCTGCTGACCGTCGGCGGCGCGCTGTTGGTAATGCTGGGCGCCGTCCTGGGGCCGCTTGCTGCGCTGAAATTTGCCTTCGTCACCCTCGGCATCCAGGGACTGACGTTCGCCAAGGTTTTGGGCATGCTGGGCGGTGGTCTGCGCCTGGCCGGCCAGGCCATCCTGTTTCTGGGCCGCGCGCTGCTGATGAACCCGATCGGCCTGGCTATTACGGCGATCGGCTTGGCCGCCTATGCCATTTACACCTATTGGGAACCCATCAAGGCCTTCTTCTCAGGTCTGTGGGGGAACGTGCGCGCGACATTCGATGGCGTGATGGTCTGGTTCAGCGCCCTGCCCGCGAAATTCTCCCAATTCGGGACCAACATGGTTGACGGCCTGGTCAACGGCATCACGTCGCGCATGGGCGCGATCAAAGAGACGATTGTAGGCATGGGCAGCAGCGCAGTGGCCTGGTTCAAGGAAAAGCTTGGCATCCACAGCCCAAGCCGGGTGTTCGGTGAGCTGGGCGGTTATGTGGGCCAAGGCGCGGCGATCGGTATGGAAAAGGAGACCGGACGCATCAGCTCGGCCGCTGCAGGGCTCGCCACCGCGGCCACGCTGGCCTTCACGCCGGCGGGCGCGCAGCCCATCCAGTTCGGCGCCGGCGCGGCAGCTGCAGGCGCACCTGGTGCGGCTGCAGGCGGCCCGGTAACGATCAACATTTACCCGCAGCCAGGCATGGATGCCGCTGCGATCGGGCGCGCCGTCGCCGCCGAGCTAGACCGCCGAGAGCGGAACAGCCGAGCGCGCAACGTCTCACGCCTGACGGACTAGGAAAGGAGAACCCATGTTGATGGCACTCGGCCAGTTCGTGTTCGGCATGAGCACGCTGGCCTATAACGAGCTGCAGCGGCAAACCCGCTGGAAGCATGCAAACGCGCCGCGGGTCGGCGCCCGTGATGCGCGCCAGTACACCGGGCTGGGCGATGAAACCATCGTCCTGTCGGGAGTACTGGCGCCCGAGCTGACCGGCTCGCTCGACGCACTCAAGGAGCTGCGCGCAATGGGAGACACCGGCGCCGCATACGTCCTGGTCGACGGCGCCGGTGCGGTCTACGGCGCCTTCCTTATCGAGGGCCTGGACGAGGGGCAAACCCTGCACCATTCAGACGGCACGCCCCGCAAGGTAGATTTCACGATCAACCTGGTGCGAACAGATGACGACCAGGCCGCGCCGAGCCCGCGCCGCGGTGGCCAGATAAGCGACCTGGGCACCGGCCAGAACTTTGCGGGGTACGCATGAGCGGCGCGCGCGCGGCGGCGTTTCGCGTCACCCTGGATGGGAAGGACCTGACCAGCAAGATCGAACCACGCCTGCAGGGCTTGACCATCACCGAATGCCGGCAGGACGAAGCTGATAGCCTGGACATCACGCTGGACGACCACGACGGCCGCATGGCGATCCCGAACCGCAATGCGGTCCTGGAGGTGTCGATCGGCTGGGCCGGCGCCGGTTTGGTCAACAAGGGGAAATTCACCGTGAATGAGGTAGAACACAGCGGCACCCCGGACACCATCACGATCCGAGCGCGCAGCGCGTCGATGACCAAGGGCATGGGCGAACGCCAGGAGAAAAGCTGGCACGGCCAGAATCTGGGCGAGATCGTGCGCGCGATCGCCGGCCGCCACAACCTCAAGCCGGTGGTGGGGCCCAAGCTGGCCAGCACGGTAGTTCCGCACATCGACCAGACCAACGAGAGCGACATGAGCTTCCTGACGCGCCTGGCCAAGCGCTTCGACGCCGTAATGACGGTGAAGGATGGGAACCTGTTATTCCTGCCGATCGGCACCGGCCGCACTGCCAGCGGCCGCACCCTGCCTGGTCTGAACATCAAGCGTTCGGATGGCGACCAGCACCGTTACAACATCACCGAGCGGGAGGCCTACGCCGGCGTGCGCGCCTTCTATCACAGCAACGGCGCGGCCGAGAAAAAGCACGTGACGGTGGGCGGGGAGAATAATCAGAACCTCAAGAAGCTGCCCGAGGTGTATCCCACCGAGGGCGAGGCGCGCGAGGCCGCAACGGCCGAGTTCAAACGGGTGCAGCGCAACCAGGCCACGCTGTCTTACAGCCTGGCGATCGGCCGCGCCGAGATCTCGCCCGAGCTGCCCATTGCCGTCTCCGGCTTTAAGCCAGAGATCGACGGCACGCCTTGGCTGGTCAAGCAGGTCCGCCACTCAATCTCCGGCAGCGGCTTCACTACCGAGGTCGAGCTCGAGACGCGCGACTCGGCGGCCGACGACACCGACACCAACGCCGGCGCCGGCGCCGGCAACTAGTCGCCCCACTTCAAAGCCAAGCCGACCAGGTAGTACACGGCCTTGGCCACGTTGGCCCCTACGGCAGACCAGGCGCGCGCCACGCGCGCTGCTTTGTTTAGT
>Ga0308157_10002135_pt1 | contig 34502 bp, 35 predicted proteins | sample PhyBR1_FD_201035 | JGI IMG/M metagenome (GOLD analysis project Ga0308157, IMG submission 201035) | Phyllosphere microbial communities from UC Gill Tract Community Farm, Albany, California, United States - DLSLB.R1 | ecosystem: Host-associated > Plants > Phyllosphere > Unclassified | place: USA... | reverse complement strand
TGAGGTGTATGCCGTTTACGATCAGGAGACGGATACGACATTGAAAGAAACCGTGAAGCGGACGTAAGCATTTAAAAGAAGAAGCGGGTGGGAAAATGGGCTATATCGCGGAGTTGCGCAAGCTGGTCGGCAGCCGACCGCTAATCATGGTCGGCGCGTGCGTGATCGTGGAACGAGGCGGGGCGATTTTACTGCAAAAAAGGACGGACAACGGTTTCTGGGGACTCCCCGGCGGAGCGCTTGAGCCCGGCGAGTCGATGGAACAGGTGGCGAGGCGCGAGCTGTTGGAGGAGACGGGGCTTGCAGCGGGCAAGTTGGAGTTGCTGGAGATTTTTTCCGGCGAAGGGCTGTATTATCGGTATCCCAACGGGGATGAAGTACATAATGTAATCGCGGCTTATTGCTGTCGGGATGCTCAGGGAGAAGCTTTTGCGGACGGAGAAGAAGGCTCGGAATTGCGTTTTTTCCCTGTTGATGCGCTGCCGCCCGTGCATGAGTGGAACCCGGCCGATCGGCCTGCATTGAATACGTACTTGAGCAGACGGTCGAACAGCGAAGACTAAGGCAAAATAGGGGGATTGCTATGAACTTGCACGCGAACAAACGTATTCAGCTTGCATTGACGGTGCTGTACCCTGTACTGATCGGAATATTCTTCGTATGGATGCAATCCGCGTTTTGGCTGCTGGCGGTCGTGACGATGCTGGTCTACTGCGCGCTGTGGAAAAATATCGGCTGCGTGCTGCTGTCGAATGGGCTGCTGCTCGCGTTATCGATTGGCTTGTGGGTGACGGAGGTCGATTATATGCAGATGGGCAGCGTGCGGGAGACTCGGGCCTGGCTGCCGTTTGCCTACATCTTGTACGGCGCGTTCTGCTTGATCCCGTCCATGATGCTGGTTCCTTTGCGAAATCTGCTGGTCAAAAAAGATCGGCAGCGCCATTTATGATGGGATATACGTTACAAGGATTTATCGGTTCGGCACTTGTACTGAAAACGTTAGGCGTCCGCTTTTTGACAGCCAAGGTCGTTTCTTTATCGGATGAGTTGGCGCTGGTTCCGTTGGATGATGCCCTGCAAGACGAGATTAATCAAGGCACTGAGCAGCTCCTGGAACCGTGGGACACTCTTACGGAAAAGATCGCGTCAGTCGGTTGCGAATTGTCCCGGCACGGAATCGTGGCTTACGCGGAAGCCGATTATTTCGGAGGCACGGGCGATCAATCATGCGTGGTATGGGAAAAAGGGAAAGAACGGCTGCGGGAAATACGAACGGAAAAGGCGATCAATCATGCGTTGAAGCTGCTGGGCGTCGTTTGTTCCGCGGAGGCCGTCGATGAATTCGATACGGTTCATTTGGGACGGCATCGCAGCGTAGAAGGTTGGATAGAAGATCGACAGCATGAACTTCCCTCCTTGAGAATCACCCCTGTGAGGGAAAATGCGGAACGATCGGCTGAAGCCGTGGACTACTTCTGGAGCCGCTGGGGCGACGAGTCGACGTTCGACTTTTACCGGGATTGCATCGAACGCTCTTGCGATGCCGAAGCCGACCTGCCGCGGTTCTATCTGTTGACGGACGGGGAAAAAGGATCGATCGCCGGAGGTTACGCCTTGCTGCGCAGCGACTTGAACAGCAGGCAGGACCTGTGTCCGTGGTTGGCTTGCCTGTATGTGGAACCGGACTGGCGGAGCCTAAGTTTGGGCCGTTTACTGCTTGAGCATGCGGCTGAAGAAGCACGGGGCAAAGGATATGGCAGCCTGTATCTGTGCACCGATCTCGAAGGATATTACGAGCGGTACGGCTGGATTCATATCGGAAAAGGATATGGCATCGACGGTGCGGAAACGAAGATTTATCGGCTTTGTTTCAGCAAAAGCGGACAGAAGTGAGGAATTAGGCGCAAACCGTTACATAGGAGTTTTCCGTTTATCCTTTCTTTTGAAGGGTATGACAGGAAGACTCCTTTTCTTGTTAGGTATATCTACCTTTTTTACAAACTTAGCGTTTACATTTTACAAATGTTTCACTAGTATTAAATCCGATGCGATATTTATTTACATCATACATAACAGGGGGAGTTTATTACATGCGCGAATTTTCGAAAAAACGTTTCGCGGGAGGGGCTTTATCCTTCTTTTTGGGAGCTTCGATTTTATTTTCTCCTTTTGCTTCTGTTCGTGCAGAAGCGAAAGAAGCGGCTAAAGCCGCGGAGTCGGCCGACGAAACCAAAATTACGCTGCTCGGCACGTCGGATATTCACGGCCGATTCATGCCTTGGGATTACGCATTGGACGGACCGAATCCGACCGGAAGCATGACGCAGCTGTACACGATCGTCAAAAAAGTCCGCGCGGAAAATCCGAATACGATTTTGCTGGACGCCGGCGACATGATTCAGGACAACTCGGCCGAACTTTTCAACGACCAACCTCAATCTCCGATGATGGTGGCGATGAACGAAATGAACTATGACGCCTGGGTCATGGGCAACCATGAGTTCAACTTCGGCTTGGACGTGTTGGAGAAAATCTCTTCCCAGTTCAACGGGCAGCCCCTCGTCGGCAATATTTTCAAAGAAAACGGCGACCGCTACATGCCTGCGTACACGATTATCGAAAAAGACGGAATCAAAGTCGGCGTGATCGGAATGAACACGCCGATGATTACCGAGTTCGAGAAAGGCACCGACCATCTGGACGGCGTGATCGTGAAAGATCCTGTCGAAGAAACGAAAAAAGCGGTTGCCGAGTTGAAAGGCAAAGTCGACGTGATGGTCGGGCTTATGCATATGGGTCTGGATAACGAGAACGGGAATCCGGGAACCGGAGTCACCGATATCGCCAACGCCAACCCGGAGCTTGCAGCGATCTTCGCCGGACATATGCATACGTTGATCGAGTCGCAGACGGTAAACGGCGTACTAATCTCCGAGCCGAACAAATACGGATCGCACATCTCGCGAATCGACCTGACTTTCGAGAAAGAGGGCGACCGCGTCGTGTTGAAAAGCAAAGAAGCGCAAGCCCTGGCCGTAAAAGCGGCAGACGGCAGTTACGAGGTGTCGGACGCGGAGTTGGAAAAAACGCTGCATCCGTTCCATGAGTTCGCCCGCGCGGACGCCAATATCGAAGTCGCGGAATTGAAAGGAACCGATCTGGTGCCTGACGACGAGATCAAAGGCATTCCTGCCGTACAGGTTCAAGAAACGCCGTTATCCGATTTCTTCACCGAAGTCATGATCCACTACAGCGATGCGGACGTGGTCGCGCACCAGATCGATAACGACAAAGCCAAGTTGGACATCGGGCCGATCAAGAAAAAAGACATCGCGTTCAACTACCAATACACGTTCGGCGAAGTCACGGTGTATGAAGTCACGGGACAGGATCTCAAAGACTATATGGAATGGTCGGCAGGCTACTTCAACTCGACGCGTCCCGGAGACGTGACGGTCAGCTTCGATCCGAAACGACGGGCTTCCAAGTACAGCACCAACGATTTCTTCGGAGGCGTTACTTACGAGATCGATCTTACCCGGCCTTACGGCAGCCGGATCGTCAATCTCAAGTACAAGAACGGCGATGCGGTCGAAAAACAAGACACGCTCAAGCTCGGCATGAACGCTTACCGGATGGAAGCATTGATCGCGAAAGGCGGACCGCTGGAAGGGCGCGAATTCAAGCAGCTTTGGTCTTCCAAAGACGCTTCGGCGTTCGGGGAGATTCAAGGCACGATCCGCAATCTGTCTATCGCTTACCTCCAAGAAGAAAAGAACGGCGTATACGAGCCGACGCTTCAAAACAACTGGAAAATCACCGGCGTCGACTTCGATGCGCCGGAGCGCGCGGATGTCGTGGAACTGATTAATGAAGGCATCCTGTCCGTTCCGACTACCGAAGACGGCAAATACACCAATATTGCGTCGATCAATATCCGGGATGCCGTTACTCAAGAAGAAATCAAAACGTTATCCGCCAAAGCAAACGTGGATGCGGCTCAATTTTCCGGCGTGAAAAACAAAGGCGAATTTTACCGGGAATTAAACGCGGCCCGCAAACCGGCGGCAGGCGAGACAAAACCGCTGCCGGAAAAACCCGTGGTTCCTGCGCAGCCTAGACCGCAGCCGGTACCGTCCAAGCCGGCTGCCGGGAAAGACACTACCGTTCAACGGGCCAAAGTTACCGCAGATTACTTGAATGTTCGGACTGCTCCTTCCTCCAAGGCCAAGATCATCAAAGCCGTACCGAAAGGCACGATGCTTGAAGTGATCGGCCAAGAGAAATCCGGCTGGCTGAAAGTCAAACTGGATGGACGGACCGCTTACGTATATGCAAAATACGTGAGTTTGTCGAGATAATCATCCGTTCAAGAACGTCGGATCAAGAAGACCCTCTGCTCAGGCAGAGGGTTCTTTTGCATGGATCATATCGACTTGAACGGAAGATGCCATTATTTTCTCGCGATGGTATGATCGTATTTAGAAGTCCTACCCAAAAGGAGGAATTTGTTATGCCTTGGCCCATGGTTCACCTGGCCGGCGCAGCGGTCATCATGCCCGAACCTTCCGCCGAGCTGCTGCTGGGAAGCCTGGCGCCGGATGCCGTACATGTGCGCAGGAGCAAAGGAGCTTTAGCCCAATGGATCCGTCGAATGACCTCGATACGGAAGAACCCGCATTTTTGAAAATCGATAAAGCCTATACGCCGTTCCTGCTTAAAGCCATCGAAGCCGTGAAGCGCACGAATTGGGTGAACAGCTACGACTTGAACCGCGTTCATATCTCCATGCGCAAAGACCGTTATCAAGGCCGGGATTGCATCGTCGTGCGTTTCTATGCGGCGGACCTGACGAATGCCAATTGGATGGAGGTTACGTCTGCCGATATCGGAGGGGCGCACGTCTACATGGAAGCAGCCGGACGAGCAGTTTTACATATTGCGATCGAACATTGACCGAGGTTTTTACATAAAAGGGGGTTCATGTGCGTTTGGGCGCGATTGCTGGCTGATCGAGAAAAACCGCCCGAACGGTCAAACAAGCTGATTATTCGGATCGGACCGCGCGATAAGGGTAGCGGCAACACAAAAAAAGCGGCACTGCGCGTAAAATTGCGCGGTTCCGCTCTTTTGGATCAAGCTTCGTTTTCCCAACTTGCCCGAATCTGTTCGACCATAATCGTTGCAATCTGTTCGGGGGTCAGCGTATCGACAGCCACGGTCCGATGATTATCGGTGTAAATCCGTTTCCGGCTGTTGAACAGTTCTTCGATCTCTTCCAGCGAACGGCTTTGCAGAATCGGACGGGTATCGATCAAGTCTTCAAAACGTTCTTTCCACGATTCCCAGGTCAAATCCAGATGGTACACGATGCCGTTGTCGAGGCAGGCGCTGCGGATCTCGTCTTGCATAAATGACCCGCCGCCGAGCGACACGACCTTCTCGCGCGATTCGCGGCACAGTTCGACGATGTAGTCTTTTTCCATCTGCCGAAAAGCGGGTTCGCCCATCGACTTGAAAATTTCCGTGACAGGCATGCCGTGTTTGCGTTCGATCTCTTGGTCGGCATCGAGGAAATCGCGGCCGAGTTTTTCTGCCAGCAGTTGGCCGATCGTCGTTTTGCCCGCGCCCATGAAGCCGATCAGGATGATGTTTTTTTGATTGAGCGGAATGTTGTTGTTCATGATCAGTATCACCGTACTCCTTTGCCGCTTTACATGAAATAAGTATACTCATTATAAATTGTAGATCGTTGGCGAGCAAGGAGTAACAAGTAGAGTGGAGGTAAGCTTTTATGGCCAAAGAAATCGAAGCGCGTCTGAAAAGTCTGGGGATCGAACTGCCGGAAGGAAGCCTGCCTGCCGCGGCTTATGCCAATGCGGTTACCGTTAACGGCTTGATGTTCGTGGCGGGCAAAGGTCCGGCCGGAAGTCCGAAAGGCAAATTGGGAGATGCGTACACGACGCAGCAGGGATACGGCTTCGCGCGGCAAACCGGAATCGAGATTTTAGCCGTGCTCAAAAGCGAATTGGGATCGCTGGATCGGGTGAAACGGGTGGTTAAGCTGCAAGGCTTCGTTAACGCGACACCGGAGTTCGAAGAGCATCATAAAGTGTTGGACGGCTGCTCGCAGCTGATGATCGACGTCTTCGGCGAAAGCGGCTCGCATGCAAGATCCGTTTTCGGGGCGGTATCGGTACGCGACAATTTGCCGATCATCGTGGATTCGATTTTCGAGGTGGAGTAGATGGAACGCAAAAGATACGAAACAGGTTCCCCTTGGGAGCCGAGCGTGGGCTATAGCCGCGCGGTTCGCGTAGGGAATATCGTGGAAGTCGCGGGAACGACCGCGATGAAGGACGGGCAGGTGGTCGGCGTCGGCGATCCTTACGTGCAGACGGCGGAAATTCTCAAAACGATCGAGGAAGCGTTGATGCATGTCGGAGCGAAGCTGGAGCATGTCGTGCGCACCCGCATGTTCGTGACCGACATCTCGCAATGGGAAGAAATCGGCCGCGCCCACGGCGAAGTCTTCCGCGATATTCGGCCCGTGGCGACGATGGTCGAGGTTAAAGCGCTGATCGATCCGGAGCTATTGGTGGAGATCGAAGTTCAAGCGATCGTGTCGGAGGACTAAGCATTTGCGGCATGGGTTCATTCCAAATCGTACTTTCCGAAAATTTGCGTCATTAATTTGTGATGCGTCGGGTCGCCCGAGGTTCGATCCGTCTTGTTCATATTAAAAGTTCCGTTGCTCATGTTAATGACGCTGTAGCCGCCCTGCCCGTTATCGGACAAGAATACGATATACCGTTCTCCGTACTGAAGTTCCCGATAGTTAGCGATCGAGAAAAGGGCTTTGGAACCCTGCATGTTGTTGGCAAAAGCGATCGGTTCATAGAAGCTGACTTGTCCGTTTTGAACAACCTCCCCGGGATCTTTCAGTACGGTCTCGACCGCAAATTCGGTGAGGGTCGCGAAATCCTGCATGACTCCGTCTTCATAACGGCTTGTCGTATTTTCGCGTTCTTCAAAAGGAAGAACGGGCGTGCCGACCGCGATAATATCCGAGTGCTTCTCTAAAGCGTCGAGGTCGCCGAAGCCGATATAGCCGGCATCACGATTGAATTTCGGAAATCCGTACTGCACGATTTGCTTTTCCTTGATCAATGAGTCAGGTACAGAGGTCGCAGATTCGATGTTCGTTGATTGAAAAGGTAGGCTTCCTGTTACGAAGTACCGCACTCCGACAATCGCGAATACGCACGCAATCAACCCGGATAAGATTGCGTACGCAGCTTTTTTTCGATTCATGACGCAGTTCTCCTTTCTGCAAAGGTACATACAATACTTATTGAAATAATTCCTTTTTATTGTAATATTTAATTAATGTGGAATACAGTCACAGCTTTAATATTTTATGCCCCTTCAGTATGAAGTCGAATAGAAAAAAGGAGTTCGCGCCATATGCGGCGCGAACTCCTTTTCACGTTTTAAACGATAATTACATTTATTTTAACGCTTTGCCTGCTCTTCCGCGACTTCGCCGGATACTTGCGTGAAGCGTCCCAACAGTGCGCGGATATCGCTCGAAGATTTCAGGCGGTACCGGGCCGCCGTCACTTCTTTGCCGATCTTCACGGAATACGCGTCTTCCGGCAGCGCCGCGAACATGTCTTCGTCCGTCCGGTCGTCGCCGGCGCCGAACACGAAGTCGAAATGTCCTTGACTGAGAACCAGATGCGCACCGTGGCCTTTGTTGACGCGCGTGTCTTTCACTTCGATGACTTTGTTGCCGTCCAATACGCCGACGGTCATCGATTGGGTGATCGACATCAGCGCTTCTTTGAGCTCATTGCGCTTCACGGCCGCGATATCCGGTTCGGACTGACGGTAGTGCCAAGCGATCGAGTAATCTTTTTCTTCGATCAGCGAGCCCGGCGTCCGGTCGGTGTAAGTCTCCATGATCGGACGGATCGATTCTTTCCACTCGTTGTCGATATTGAGCGTCATCGTCCATTCGCCGCCCGCCGGACGGAACCATAGGCCGTGCGCGGCGACGATGCTGAGGTTCAGATCGCCCAACCACTTTTCCGCCGTGAAGCGGTCGCGTCCGGTGATGATGACGACCGTGTTTTTCGGATCTTCGGTCAGCGTGGTCAACAGCTGCTTGAGTTCGCGGTCCGGACGCGCTTGATCCGGCGTCGGCTTGAAGCCGACGAGCGTGCCGTCGTAATCCAGGAACAGCACGCGCTTCTCCGCGGTCCGATACGCCAAGTCGAGTTCCGATGAAGCGGAGGTCAGGCGGTCCAGCGGTTCGGTATGGATCTTCTCCTCCGGCGAACCTTGCAGCGTGTTCAGGAATTCTTCCGCCCAGAACTTGACGTTGTAGCGGGAGATGCGGCGATGCATGTTTTTGTTGCGATCCATTTTGTCGTCTTCCGGCATCTCGAGCGCCATCTTGATCCCTGCGGCGATCGCTTCGTGATCGTTCGTGTTGACGATCACGGCTTCGCCGAGTTCGCTGGCGGCGCCGGCCGTTTCGCTCATGACGAGCATGCCTTTGTAGTCGTTGCGCGCCGCGACGTATTCTTTGGCGACCAGGTTCATGCCGTCGCGCAGCGGGGTGACGAGCAGCACGTCGCTGTGGCGATAGAAGGCGATGAGGTCATCTTGGGATACGGTGCGGAAAAAGAACCAGACCGGCATCCAGTTGAATGTACCGTATTCGCCGTTCACTTCGCTGACGAGCTCCTCGATCTCCCGCTTCAGATTGTCGTATTTTTCGATGCCGACTCGGGACGGGGCGATGATCAGGTTGAGACGTACCTTTTCCCGATATTCCGGATAATTGGCCAAAAAGGCTTTGAACGCTTTGATGCGGTCCGGAATGCCTTTGGTATAATCCAGACGGTCGACGGAAATAATGTTGCGCACGTCTTTCGTGCTTTTGATGAAGTCCATCGTTTCCTGCGACGCGTTTTCCCGGGTAGGCGTCTTCGCGAAGTAATCGTAGTCGATCCCCATCGGGAAAGCGTCCACTTGCACGATGTGCGACTCCAGCTGCATTTTATACAGACTGTGCTCGTGTCCCAGCAAACGGCGCACGCTGCTCAGGAAGTGGCGCACGTAATCGTACGTATGGAAGCCGATGAGATTCGCGCCCATCAATCCTTCGAGAATCTCGGTACGCCAGACCATTTGACGGTAAATTTCGTAGGAAGGGAACGGAATATGCAGGAAAAAGCCGATTTTGACATCAGGGTGCTTTTCCCGGATCATCTGCGGCAGCAGCATCAGTTGATAATCGTGAATCCAGATCGTGTCGCCTTCGTTGATCAGCGGATCGACGGATTCGAAGAACTTGCGGTTGACGCGTTTATACGCTTCCCACGTCTCGGCTTTGTATTCGACGGCGCTCGTGAAGTAGTGGAAAAGAGGCCAGATTGTTTCGTTGCAGAAGCCGTGGTAGTATTCTTCGACGTCGTCGGATGTGAGCGGCACGGACAGGCATTTATAGTCTTTTTTCAGCGTGGACGCGATCGAAGACAATTCTTCCTCGCTCAGATCGTCCTGCGCGACGCCCGGCCAACCCGCCCAAACGGTATCGCCTTGTTCATGATAACTTTTAAGTCCGGTAGCCAGACCGCCTATGCTTTCTTTGTAGTCCAGGCCGGATTCGTTCTTGGAGACGGTGACGGGAAGACGGTTGGATACGAAAATCGTTTTACTCATAGGATGGACCAGCTCTCCTTCTCGGATAATAAATGTGGGATAAATAAACGCGTTGAAAAAATGAGTGAAAGAAATGCGTGGTTTTCAACAATTCCTCAGTTATTACCCGAAATGGGCCGTCGAGACGCAAATGCGTAAAGGATAGATCGAATAAGTGTCGCCATTATGGAGTCTGTAGAACTTTTTTCCAAAAACTTGCGTCTATAAAGAAGACTCTGCTTATCGATCGATTCGAAGGAGGGAAAAGGATGCGAAAAGCATGGAAACTTGCAATCGTTCTCACGCTTTTGTTGATGACGCTATCAGTCGCTTTTCCGGTGCAAAAAGCCGCGGCTTGCAGCTGCTTGCTGCCGGAAAACGCAGCGGAAGCCAAAGAAAGAGCGGCTGCGACGTTTACGGGGACGGTCCGAAGCATCGGGGAATTCAAGAGCGATCGGAAAGAGGCTTATTATGCCGCAACCTTGAGCGTGAATGAGAGCTGGAAAGGCATGGACGAACCGGAAACGGTCGTGTACACGAGCTGGAGCAGCTGCCAGTTCGATTTTGAGAAAGGGAAAACGTATCTGCTGTATCCGTATGAACATGACGGTCGATATGAAGTCACCAACTGCGGTCGATCCGGCGAAGTGACGCAGGCGAACGCGGACGTCATGAAGGATTTGCAGGAGCTTGGAGCAGGTACGAAATTCGAAGCTCCGCCGGATCGCGCGAACGAGGCGGCGGAACCCGAACGCGCAAGAGGACTTTCCTGGCTTCCCGTCACGCTCGGAGGCGTCGCGCTGATCGTGATCGTCGTCGGAGGATGGATCGCCGTTCGCGGCCGCAAAAATTAAAACAAGCATTATAAGGAGGATCAGCATGGAACGATTATCGACCGAATACCGGATTCGCGCCGCGGAAGAACAGGATATTCCTTTCTTATGGGATATGCTGTTCGAATCGCTGTACGTCAAAAAAGGCGAAAAGCCGTTCGAGCGCAGCATCCTGGAAGAGCCGTCCATGCGCAAGTATGTGGAGGGATGGGGACGCGAAGGCGACTTCGGCGTGATCGCCGAAACCCTGGACGGCGTGCCGCTCGGATCGGCGACGGCGCGGATTTTTCCGGAAAGCGACCGGGGGTACGGTTACGTGGCGCCGGACGTGCCGGAGCTGGGCATGGCGCTTACGGAAGCCAGCCGGGGAAAAGGAATCGGCAGCGCCTTGATGAGCCATTTGCTGGACGGACTGCGGGAGCGAGGCGTGAAGCGGGCGTCGCTCAGCGTAGATCCGGATAACGCGGCTGCCGTAAAGCTGTATCGGCGTTTTGGATTCCAGGAAGTCGGGTGGGAAGGAACTTCGATAACGATGGTCGCGAATTTATGATCCGCAAACGAAAAATCTCTCCCCGCATCGAGCGGCTTTTTGCCGCATCGTCTGCTTAGGGCGTGTCTTCAAACCTGCCAACGTGCATCTTTTACCGCCTTTTCGCACTGCATCGCGTCACTTTCCCTTGACGTGCCCCGGCACGCCTTCAGAAAAGTTCCTTATTCAGCACGAAAATTTGGAAAAATCTGCTTCCGTCGAAGTTTGAAGACACACCCTAGGAGAGATTTCCGTCTATCGCGTATCATCGGCATGAAGCGAATGACTACTTGTTCCTGCGATACGCTTCAATCTGCAAAGCTTTGATCGAATCGGACAATTCTGGCGCAGGTCCGTCTACTTGCGCATCGCGAATCACATCCGGAATCGCTAAATTAAGGACCGGCGACGGAGCGGCGCCGAGTTCCCGCATCCATTCCGACAATTGGGCCGAAGAACTCGCGTAAACGATCCTTCCTAATCCGACCCAGGCATGAGCCGCGGCGCACATGGGACAATGTTCGCCGGAGGTGTAGACGGTCGCTTTGGCGCGTTCGTCCGGCGTCATGTGTTCCGCGGCCCAACGCGCCAAAGCAAACTCCGGGTGCTGCGTCGGATCGCCGCCGGATACCCGGTTGTAGTCTTCTTTGCGCACGCGGCCTTCTTGGTCGACCAGCAAAGATCCGAAAGGATCGTTGCCGTCGGCCAATGCTTCCCGCGCAAGTTCCGCGCAGCGTTCCAAATGCTCCATATCTTTTTCCGAAATCATGATCCCGTTTCCTCCTTCGATGTAAAGCTTCCAAGCACGATGCTGCATAAAATTACGATGATCCCTAACCATTGATACCCGTTTACCGATTCGCCCAATACGATCGAAGACATCAAAACGGCGATGGGAAGTTCGGACGACGTCATGAGCGAGCCCGTTCCCGGACCGATATGCGGCATTCCGATCGAATACAGCAGCGGCGGGAGCAGCACGCCGAAGATTCCCAGCACCAGTCCGTAAGGACTCAATGCGATAAGCACATCCGAGTCGAGAAAAAAGGTCGGCGGGAAGCAGACAAACACGGTAATCGTAGCTCCGGTCGAAAGAAAGGCGCTTTTTAACACCGGCGAAGCGCTTTTCCCCACGGAGCCGCTGAGCAGCAAAAACAAAGCGAAGGTCGAAGCCGCCAACAATGCCCATAGCGTTCCTTGCCAAGATACGGAGATCTCTTCTTGAGAAAATACGTTGGCCGCAAGCAGCGATCCGACCAGCAGAATGCCGATCAAGGCCAGCTTATGCCGGGTCGGTTTTTTCTTGAAGAACAGCCATTCGTACAAGCTCCCGATCCAAATGAACTGAAACAAAAGCACGATCGCCAACGAAGCGTTCAGCGTCTGCAAGGACAGATAGTAAAAGATCCCGGTAAGGCCGAAAGGGATGCCGGAGAGCAAAAGCCGGAGAATCGTTTTCGGATCAAGACTTTTCTTTTTAACAAAAATCATGCCGATCCAACTCAACGCCGCACCGAACAAATATTGCGCGCCCGTGACTTCAGGCGAGGAGAAGCCGGCACTGTAGGCCAGTTTCACGAACGTAGACAAGATGCCGTAACAGCAGCCTCCCAGAAAAACGATCAACGAATAATGCCAGGTTTTCATCAGAATCCTCCTTAAAATGAACGCAAAAAAGCCGCACGAACGCCCAAAGGCATTCGTGTGGCGAAAATAGGGAAGCCTCCCTAGAAAAATCCACGACCGTTCGATTTTAGTATGTCGTTAACTTGCGGTATTCAGTATAAAAGCAAATATCGATGATTGTCAACGCCCGTGACTTTGTCGCAAATAGGTGAACGGTTCGAACAGGACGGAGCAAAGTGGTATCCTGAAGAAAGAGATCGAATTCGAGATCGGAAAACAGGAGGTTAACCATGACGCGATATGCTATGAAAACGAGTCCGCAATCGATCGGAGGGACATTGCGATGAGCGGCGCGCCGTTGATTCTCAGTCTTCGTCCCGGTCCGTATGCACGCTTGAGCGAAGGGACCAAGCTTCACGAATTCCGGCGCCGTTTCCCGGATGAAGCGACATTGGTTTTTTTGTATCTGTCCGCGCCGATTTCCGCCGTCGCGGCTTACGCCGAATTCGGCCGCCCGATCGTCGGAACGCCGGAAGAGTTGGCGGCGATCGCGGAAAAGGACGAAGCGGGTTCGTATGCCGATACGCTGGATTATTTCAAAGGCTTGTCGAAAGGATATGCGCTGCCGTTGCTGTCGCTACGCGAGATCGAACCGATGCCTTTGACGGAACTGCGCGATACTTTCGGCTTCCGGCCGCCGCTTTCGTACCGCCGCGTGGAGGCCGGTTCGCTGCTTGAACGTGAATTGAAGAAAAAACTGGAGATGCGATCTTGAGCGACGAGGCAGAGCGGGATCGCAGAAGAGAGGCTGGCTTGCGATGGATGATTTCACGAAAAAACGGATCGAAAAAGTCATGCGGCATTACATGGAAAGGACCGCCGAACAGCAGCTGCGCAATCGCCGGAGTATCGGCTATTCGCTCGAAGGCGACGAATTGACGTTGGTCGAGCAGCGTCCTGCGAAAGACGGCACGCGCTGGATCGAGCTGCCCGTGGCGCAGTTCCGACTGGATGCCGGAGGTTGGCGCGTGTACGGGCTCGACAGCGGCGGCCGCTGGCATTTGGTGACGGAGATCGCGGCAAGCGACCGCTTCGAAGCGCAGCTGGATCGGGTAACGTCGAACGAGCTGGGAATTTTTTGACCGTGCACAGACCGTATCGGAGAATATAAGCTTGAACTTGTCTTTTCGGGTAAAAAGCATAAACAAAAGGAGCGGGGATACAATGACGTATCGGGAAAAGGAATTTCGCGCATTATGGCAAAGCCTTGTGCCGGACAGCGGTCAAGCTTCTACGGTGCAGGGAGAATTGATTCGCTCAATAGCACGTCTTCGCGACGAAGCCGAGCGGAACGGCAATGCCAATTGGGACGAAGGTTACGAGCTGTTTTGCGATTTTATCGAAATCACGACGCATCCTTGGAGAATGTCCGATCCCGCAGTCCGGGAGCAGATCGAAACCATCCTTAATCGCATCCGCCAGCCCGAGATTGCCTACCGGGATTACGCGTTGTTCGACGAATTGAGCGATTGCGCCGTCGAATGGTGCATGCGCCATCCCGAGCCGATCCCCAAGCCGCACGATCCGAAGCAGTATCGGTAAAGGCGCAGCCGGCTTCGAACCGGACTTCGGTCCGGTTTTTTCATGGGAATAACGCTTTCAAAAAAAGATTGAAACGTTTCCAATTTGGTGCTATCATACGGCTAAAGAGAGAAAAAGTAGGTGGAGAAGCATATGTCGAGTGTTAAAGACGTCGCTCAGTTGGCCGGCGTGGCCGTCGGTACGGTGTCCCGGGTCATTAATAATTCGGGTGCCGTCAAACCGGCAACCCGCAAGAAAGTCGAAGAAGCCATACGCGCGCTTCAGTACGTGCCCAACGAAGTGGCCCGCAATTTCAAAATGCAAAAGTCCAAGACGGTGGCGCTGCTGCTACCGAGCATCTGGCATCCGTTCTTCTCGGAATTGGCGTACTATATCGAGGACGAACTGGACCTGGGAAGCTTCAAGCTCATGCTCTGCAATAGCGGAGGCCGGCCGGAAAAAGAGATGTATTACCTCGACATGCTGCAGCAGAACAAAGTAGCCGGAATCGTGGGAATCACGTACAACGATATCGAAGACATGGTTCGCACGGATATTCCGATCGTCAGCATTGATCGTCATTTCAGCAAAAGGATCACCTGCGTAACGTCCGACAATTATGAAGGAGGACGACTGGCGCTTCGGGAACTGGTCAAAGCGGGAGCGAGAAAACCGGCTTTCATCGGATCGCGCACCCAGCTTTTCAGCGAAACGATGAACCGCAGGGACGGGTTCGTCGACGAAGCGGAATCGCTCGGCATCGATTGCGTGGTTTATGAGAAACCCGATCCCGTTACCGACGACGAGGCTTACTACGACGAACTGTTTCATAAGCATAGGGACATCGACGGCGTTTTCGCGATTACCGACATGTTTGCCGCCAAGTATATCGAAAAGGCAAAGGGACTGGGCATTCGCGTTCCCGAAGACGTACGCGTGATCGGGTATGACGGGATTCAGGATCACGCTTATTTCCATCCCGTGCTGTCGACGATCCGCCAGCCGGTCGAAGAGATGGCGCGCATGACCATCCGGCTTCTGTTCGACAAGATCGAAGGCAAAGAAATTTCTCAGGATACTTACCGCCTTCCCGTTACGTTCCGGCCCGGAGAAACGACGTAACGGAAGGTTGGTTTTTGATCTATTTTGGAAACGTTTCAAATTTAAATTGGAAACGTTTCAATTATAAAAAACGTCTGAGTGAACAGAAAAGGAGAATGAGTATGATATCAAGACAAAGCTTGGCCGGACGCTCGGAAGTCAAAGTCAAACGAAACGTCCGGAGCCGGATCAAAAGGGACTATCAACTGTATTTGTTCCTGCTTCCTATCGTCGCGATCTACTTGGTGTTCCGGTACTACCCCATGTACGGCGTGCAGATCGCCTTCAAGGACTTCTCGCCGAGCCAAGGAATCTGGGGCAGCGACTGGGTCGGGTTCAAGCATTTCGCCGATTTTTTCGGAGCGTACAACTTCTGGCAGATCATGGAGAACACGCTTCTGCTGAGCTTTCTCTCGCTGCTGTTCAGTTTTCCGGCTCCGATCATTATCGCCCTGCTGCTGAACCAGATGATGGCGAAAAAGTACAAAAGCTTCGTCCAGACGGTCATTTACGCGCCGCACTTTATCTCTACCGTGGTATTGGTCGGCATGCTGGGCGTGTTCCTGTCTCCCAACAGCGGCATCGTCAACCATGTCATTACGTGGTTCGGGGGCCAGCCGATCCTGTTCATGGCCGACGCCGGCTGGTTCCGGCCGCTGTATATCCTGTCCGGCATTTGGCAGGAGACGGGTTTTGCCACTATCATCTACCTGGCTTCGCTCGCCGGCGTCAATCCGGAGCTGCACGAAGCGGCGATCATGGACGGAGCGAGCAAATGGAAAAGGGTACTGAACGTCGATATCCCGAGCATCCTTCCGACGATCGTCATTCTGCTGATCCTGGCGCTCGGCAACGTGATGAGCATCGGGTTCGAGAAAGCGTTCCTCATGCAAAGCGATCTCAACTATTCCGCTTCGAACATCATTCCGACTTACGTGTACGAGACGGGGATTCAGAAAGCGCAGTATAGTTTCTCCACCGCCGTGGGCCTGTTCAACTCGGCGATCAATATTATCCTGATCTTCGCCGTTAACCGCATAGCCAAAAAATTGACGGAAACCAGTCTTTGGTAGGAGGAAGCCCCATGAACTTATTGACGAGAAGAAAAACGAAAGGCGATTTCTGGTTCGACGTCGTCAACTACTCGCTGCTGACGATCGTCATGCTGCTGGTGCTGTTCCCGCTGTATTTCGTCTTGATCGCGTCGTTCAGCGATCCGAACCTGATCTACTCCGGCGAAGTCTGGCTGTTCCCGAAAGGCTTCACGCTGGAAGGATACGAGAGGATCTTCCAAGACGCGGCGATCTGGACGGGTTACGCGAACTCGCTTCTTTACGCTTCGGTCGGGACTTTTATCGGCGTGGCGGTTACGCTATGCGCCGCTTATCCGCTTGCGCGCAAAGACCTCTACGGCAAAACCGCGATCATGTGGTTCTTGTTGGTCACCATGTTTTTCAGCGGCGGGCTCATTCCGACCTACCTGCTGATCAAAGACCTGAACATGCTGGACAGCCTGTGGGCGCTCGTGCTTCCGGGAGCCGGAGCGGTATTCAACGTCATCATCGTTCGGACGTTTTTCCAGTCTTCGATTCCGGACGAGATGTGGGAAGCGGCTTCGATCGACGGCTGCTCCAACGCCCGCTTCTTCTGGAGCATGGTGCTGCCGCTGTCCAAGTCGATCATCGCCGTCATGGTGCTGTACCACGTCGTCGGGTTCTGGAACGGATTTTTCGACGCCATGATCTATCTGAGCGACGAGCAAAAATATCCGCTTCAGCTCGTGCTTCGCAACATTCTCGTCCAGAACCAGGTGAATTCCAGCATGATGATCGACGTGGAATCCTACGCGGCCAAACTGCGGGTGACCGAGCTGATCAAGTACGGCGTCATCATCGTGGCCAGTCTGCCGCTCCTCGCCCTTTATCCGTTCCTGCAAAAGTACTTCGTCAAAGGCGTCATGATCGGTTCGATCAAAGGCTAAACGGAGATTCGACTTCGGTTCGGGAGGGATGCCGCGAACATCGGAAGCGATGAAAATATCTTTAACATCCGCCTGCGGAACGCTTTGCGGGCAGCGACACCCATTCATTCAACAATCCTAAGGGGGTTACGAAAGATGTCTAGAAAACTGTGGAAAAAGCCGGCTTGGAAAAGCGCGGGCGCGCTGGTGCTGACGAGCGTGATGGTGCTTGGCGGATGCGGAGGAGGCGGAAGCCAGGAGAACCATGTGGGCAAAGCCGATCAGGACGAGAACTTCAATGCGACCGGGCTGCCGATCGTCGACGACACGATCACGCTGAAGATGGTGTCGCAAAAATCGGCGCTGGCGCCGGATTACGGAACCATGGAAATTTTCAAAAAATTGCAGGATAGCACCCATGTTCAGGTCGAGTGGAACAATATCCCGGACACTGACTTTGCGGAAAAGAAAAATCTGCTGTTCGCGAGCGGCGATATTCCGGATGCGTTCTACAGCGCCGGACTATCCGACTACGAACTCGTGAATTACGGAAAAGACGGCACGCTGCTTCCGCTGGAAGATCTGATCGAGCAGTACGCGCCTAATTTGAAAGCGCTATTAGAAAAACGTCCCGATATCCGCGCGAACATTACGGCGCCCGACGGACATATTTACGGCCTGCCTTCTTGGGAAGAGAACGATCTCGGTTCCAATCCTTTTTTCCACGCGATCAACAAGACCTGGCTCGATAAGCTCGGACTGGAAGTGCCGGAAACGCTTGACGAATATACGCAGGCGCTGGAAGCATTCAAGACGCAGGACCCGAACGGCAACGGCAAAGCGGACGAACTTCCCCTCAGCTTTATGCATATGCAGTGGTGCATGGATATCGGCGGCATTTTCGGCGCGTTCGGCATGCCGGATAACATGGAGCACCGGATCGTGCGTGACGGCAAAGTCATCTTTACTGCCAATCAACCGGAATACAAGGAAGCTTTGAAATACGTGCACGATAACTGGTACGCCAAAGGCTTGGTCGACCCCGAGTCGTTCACCCAGGACGCCGCCCAGTATTTGGCCAAAGGCAAATCGCCGGACGAGACGCTCGGTTCCTTCGTCTGGTGGGAAGTCGCGGAGATGACCGGGCCGGAGCGCGCCGACGACTACGTCCTGCTGCCTCCGCTGACCGGACCGGACGGCGACCGCACGATCGGCAGAGGCAACGGCGGCGGCCCGGGACGGGGAGCATTTTCCATCACGAAAGAAAACCAGTATCCGGAAGCCACGATGCGCTGGATCGACGAGCAGTACGAGCCTTATATGGCCGCGCAGGTCCATTGGGGACCGCTGGGCGTCGTTTTCGAGAAAGACGCGAAAGGCAAACTCGTGAATCTTCCGCTTCCGGAAGGCACGAATGCCGGCGAGTTCCGTCAGACCGTGGCCGTAGGGGCAGGAGCGCCGGGCGTTATCACCAAGGAAGACCTGGGCGTGGTCGTCGACCTGGAACCGCGGGCGCAGCAGCGCATGGACGATCTGGAGAAATACTACATGCCTTATATGGAAAAAGAAAATTACCCGAGTATTTTCTTCGAGCCGGAAGAATTGGACACGATCAACCGCATCGAGCCCGAACTGCTGAAGTACGTCAACACGCAGCGAGGCAAATTCATGGTCGACGGCGGCGTAGATCAGGAATGGGACGCGTATGTTCAGACGTTGGAGAAAATGGGACTGAACGAGTTGATGGAGATTTATCAAACAGGTCTTGACCGCTATAACGCTTCCCTGAAGCAGTAAAGCGGAGGCAGTCGCAAAAGCATATCCAAAACAGAGACAGGTGGGAGAAACCATGCTTGATTTTACCGCAATCGGAGAAGTACTGATCGACTTTACGCCGTCCGGGGAACCGGACGGCAGACTCCCGGCATTTACGGGCAATCCGGGAGGCGCCCCGGCGAACGCGGCCGCGGCGCTGGCCCGATTGGGACGCGAATCCGCGCTGATCGCCTGCGTGGGCGATGATGCGTTCGGCGCTCTGCTGCGCGAGACTTTGCGGGAATGCGGCATCGACGTATCCGGCATAAGCGCGACGGATGAAGCCAACACGACGTTGGCGTTCGTGCATCTGGACGAAGACGGCGACCGTTCGTTCAGCTTCTATCGCAAACCGGGCGCGGACATGATGCTGACCGAAGCCGACCTGCCGGCGAACCTGATCGAAGGCAGCCGCATCCTGCATTTCGGTTCCGTGACGCTGACGCACGAACCGGCCCGCGGCGCGACGAGATCCGCGGTCGAACGCGCAAAAGCCGCGGGAGCCGTCATTACGTTCGATCCGAACGTCCGGCTCGATCTGTGGGCGGACGAAGCGGAAGCCCGGGAACAGATTCGTTGGGGGCTGGAGCGGGCCGACATCGTCAAAGTGTCGGAGGAAGAAGTGTTGTTCCTGACCGGAATCGCCAACATCGAACGCGGAGCGGCGAAGCTGCGGGAACATTTCGCCGGACGGCTGCTGGTCGTCACGCTCGGCGAACGAGGCTGTTATTACGAGGGCGGCGGTACTTCGGGTTACGTGCGCGGATACGAAGTCGACACCGTCAATACGACCGGAGCCGGGGACGCGTTTTTCGGCTGCCTGCTGCACGGCCTGCTGGAATGCGGCCTCGATTCGCTGCCGGCAGACGACAAGCTGCGCCACGCGCTTGCTTTTGCCAACGCGGGCGGAGCTTTGGTGACGACCCGGCCCGGCGCGCTGCAGGCGATGCCTGCCGCCGAAGAAGCGGCGGAGCTGATGAAACGCGGCGCGCCGCATGCTTATGGGGAAGTTTTCCGTCCGCAGTTCCATTTCACGCCCGAGCGGCATTGGATGAACGATCCGAACGGGCTGGTCTTTTACGAAGGCGAGTACCATCTGTTTTACCAGCATCATCCGTATTCGAGCGTGTGGGGACCGATGCATTGGGGGCATGCGATCAGCCGCGACCTGATCCGTTGGGAGCACCGTCCCGTCGCTCTTATGCCGGACGAGCACGGATTCATTTTCTCCGGCTGCTGCGTAGTCGATCGCGAAGACAGCAGCGGATTGTTCGGCGGATCGTCCGGTTTGGTCGCCCTGTTCACCCATGCGTCCGACGACCCGGATACCGGACGTCCCGTGCAGCGTCAAAGCCTTGCCTATAGCCGCGACAAAGGACGGACCTGGGAGAAATATGCCGGCAATCCGGTGCTTGAAGACGCGGAATCTCCCGACTTCCGCGATCCGAAAGTGTTCTGGCACGCCGCTTCGAGCCGGTGGGTCATGCTGCTGGCCGTCGGCGACCATATTCGGTTTTATCGTTCCGCCGATTTGAAGGCTTGGGAGTTCGCGAGCGAATTCGGCCGCGGCGAAGGATCCCATGACGGCGTCTGGGAATGCCCCGACTTGTTCGAGCTTCCGATCGAAGGAGGAGAAGATCGCCGATGGGTGATGGTCGTCAGCATCGGCGACAACCCCTCCTTCCCGGAAGGTTCGCGCACGCAATATTTCACGGGCAGATTCGACGGCGTCGCCTTCGTCAACGACGCGCCGGCCGAGCGCGTGCTCTGGCTCGATCACGGCCGCGACAATTACGCGGGCGTCACGTGGTCGGACGTCTCCGCGGAAGACGGGCGCCGTTTGTTCATCGGCTGGATGAGCAACTGGAAATATGCCAACATCACGCCGACCGAAGGCTGGCGCAGCGCGATGACGCTGCCTAGGGTGCTGTCGCTGCGGGCCGGAGCGGAGCAGCCGGAACTGGTGCAGCTTCCGGTGCGCGAAGCGGAAAGTTTGCGCGAGGCGACGGAGACGGTGTCCGGCGCGGTGCTTGCGCCGGGCGAAGCGCTGCTTATGGAAGCAGGAGCGGGGCTGCTTGAGATCGAGGCGGAGATCGATACCGGGTCGGCGGAAGAGATCTCGATCTCTTTCCGGTCCGGCGAATCGGGCGAGACGACGATCGGATACGAACCGGAGCGCGAATGGCTGTATATCGACCGGACGCATTCGGGCGTGACGGAATTCCATCAAGCGTTCGCCTGCCGGCACGGCGTCCGGGCCCGGAGCGAAGAAGGCCGGCTCAAGCTGCGCCTCTGGTTGGACCGGAGTTCGGTCGAAGTATTCGCGGACGGCGGAGCGGCCGTTCTGACCGACCAGATCTTCCCGACCGCCCCGGTGGACGGGATCGAATTCCGGGCAAGGGGAGGGGAAGCTCGTTTCGAACTTCTGAACGTGCACAGGCTGAGATCGGCATACGCCGAACCGACGACGGAAACGGTCGAAGAAGGGAGCTTGTCGCAATGAAACGTCCGCAACGCAAGGAAGACGGCCTGCTGATGCATTGGCCGTTCGATGATGGAAGCGGACCCGCCGCGGCCGAACTCGCGGCCGGCGGCGCCGACCTTGTCGAACACGTGCTGCGGAATCCGCCGTTTGCCGAGGCGCGCGATCCGCAGTGGCGGACCGGACCGGGAGGCGAAGAACGCGGGAGCCTGCTTTTTGACGGATACTCGACGTTTATCGCCCATCCGGTCGGTTCGGATGAAGCGCTCGAACAAGAGGGCGGTTTGTCCGCTTTCAGCGTCGGCGCATGGATCGCTCCCCGGTCGCATGAGCACGGTGACGCTCGGCATCCGGCCGGTATCGCGGCTCGCTGCGAACGGGACTCCGGACGCGGATTTGTCCTCGGGACGTCCAAGCACGGTTCTTGGACGCTGCAATTCGGGCTGAATGACGGACGCTGGATCGAACTCTGGGCGCCGGAAGAAGCCCGGCTGCCCAAAGGGGAATGGTCGCATGTCTACGGCGTTTTCGACGGGGAAGAAGGCGAAGCGAAGCTTTACCTGAACGGCCGGAAGGCGGCTTCGGTCCCGGTGCCGGAAGGCTCGCGCTTGATGCCGGCTTCCGGGACGGACTTGTTTATCGGGCGCCATCCGCAAGGCGTGCGGTTTGCCGGGGCTTTCGAACGGCAGCGATTCGCCGGACTTCTCGGCGGTCTGCGGATTTACGGTCGTGCGCTTGCCGAAGAAGAAATCGCGGATGCTTACGAGGAAATTCGGCGCGCTTGCGGGGGAGAACATCCGCCGCTTCGGCACGAGCAGATCCGGCTGGACCGATCTTCTTTGTCGTCCGATCGGCATCGCCCGCAGTATCATGCCCATCCGCCGGCGCACTGGATGAACGAGCCGCATGCTCCCGTATATTTCGAAGGCCGTTATCATTTGTTTTACCAGCATAATCCGCAAGGGCCTTTTTTCCACCATCTGCATTGGGGACATTGGATCAGCGAAGACCTGGTGCATTGGCGGGACCTGCCGGTCGCGCTGGCGCCGGAAGACGACGGACTCGCTGCCGACGGCATCTGGTCGGGCAGCGCTTCCTACGACGCGGACGGACTGCCCGTGCTGTTCTTCACGGCCGGACATGCCGAAGCTTCCCCGGATCAAAGCGTGGCGCTGGCGCGCAGCACGTATGCCGAAGACGGGGACGCCGAACTGGTTCGTTGGACCAAACATCCGGCGCCGCTGATCGTGCAGCAGCCGGGGCAGGGACGGTTCGGCGATTTCCGGGACCCGTTCGTATGGCAAGAAGGGGACCGATGGTATGCTCTGGTCGGCTCCGGCACGGCGGAAGGGGGAGGCACGGCCTTCGCTTACGTGTCGACGGACATGCTGAATTGGACGTATAAAGGGCCGTTTTACGTAGCGGACATGGCACGCTTCCCGTATCTCGGCCCGATCTGGGAACTGCCGGTGCTGCTTCCGCTCGGCCAAGACGCAAGCGGGGCGGAGAAGCATCTGCTGCTGATCAGTCCGGTCGGAACCGGGGCCGACGTCGAAGTCTTCTACTGGATCGGGACGCTGGACCGCGAATCGTTGTCCTTCGTGCCGGACGTCGAAGAACCGCAGTTGGTGGACGTCGGCGATTTCCATTTTACCGGACCGAGCGGCATGGTCGATCCGAAGACCGGCCGCTTGATCGTCTTCACCATCGCGCAAGGCGACCGGACGCCGGAGACGGAATACGCGTCGGGCTGGGCGCATAACGCCGGGCTTCCGCTGCACGTCTGGCTGCGCGAAGACGGCAGGCTCGGCGTGGGACCTATCGAAGAGTTGGAGAGTCTTCGCGGAGAGAAACTGGCGGATATCCGAGGCGTCGGAGCGGAGGAAGCCAACCGCCTGCTGTCGGGCATCCAAGGCGATATGCTGGAGATCCGCGCGGAGCTGCGGGCCGAAGACGCGGACGAATGGGGCCTTGCGGTCAGACGCTCCCCGGGAGGCGAGGAAGAGACGCTGCTGTTCTACGACAGCGCCGAATCGCTGCTGGGCGTCGATCGGACGAAGACGACGCTCGACCCGCGCGAGCAATGCGGCGGCGTGCAGAGCGGCCGCCTGGATCTTGTCGGCGATACGCTCAAGCTGCACGTTTATCTGGACCGTTCGATGATCGAAGCCTATGCGAACGGATTGAAAAGTCTGACGACCCGGGCCTATCCGAGCCGGAGTGATGCGCTCGGCCTGAAGATATGGGGGAACGGCGGCGTGAAAGTCGTGTCGCTGGAAATTTGGGAGATGCGGTCGATTTGGGAACTCTCATGAGACATTGCAAGATCAAAGTCCGATTTCGACGCGAAGGAGGTTCGATATGACGAAGGAATTCTTTTACCGCCCCGCACAAGCTTGGGTCGGCGACGTCATTCCTTATTACGAAGACGGGGAATTCAAGTTGTTTTACCTGCACGGCTGGAGAGAAAATCACCGGGCCGGTCTGGACCACGGCTGGCATTTGCTCGGCACGACGGATTTCGTGGATTACGACGAACGCGGAGCTTGCGGCATCGAAGGCGGGACCGGGCATGTGCTCAAGGTCGACGGGACCTACCATATGTTCTACTGCGTCTTCCCCGAAGGCAGGCAGCTGGTCTGCCATGCGGTCAGCACCGACCTGAAGCATTGGGAGAAGCTGCCCGAAGAGACGTTCGGGCCGGACGGAGAGATCTACGAAATGGCGGACTGGCGCGATCCGTTCGTGTTCTGGAACGAGGAAGAAGGCTGTTACTGGATGCTGGTCGCCGCGTTGGCCGCAGGGACGACAGCCCGCAAAGGCTGCGTCGGGCTGCTGACGTCCGCGGATCTCAAGCATTGGGAATACCAACCGCCGCTGTACGCGCCGAAGCTGCATGTCGGCGCGCACGAATGCCCGGAGTTGTTCCGGATCGGGGAATGGTGGTATCTGGTCTACTATTCGTATACGGGCCGCTTCGGCACTTTTTACCGGATGAGCCGGTCGCCGCGAGGCCCCTGGCTCTCGCCGCGCGAGGAAGCGTTCGACGGCCGCGCTTATTACGCGGCCAAGTCGGCATCGGACGGGACCAAGCGTTATCTGTTCGGATGGAATCCGACCAAGCGCGACGACCTGTTCGGGTGGAATCCTCCACAGGCGGCGGGACAAGATTACGACACGTGGGACTGGGGCGGCAATCTGGTCGTGCACGAGATTCTTCAACGTCCCGACGGCACCCTCGGCACGCGAATGCCCGAGACGATAGACGCGGCATTCTCCGAGCCGGTCCCGGCATCGTTCTCCGGGATCGCGGGAGATTGGGCGGAGATCGACGGCGGCCGAGCCGAAGGCACGAGCCTGACGTGCAGCGAACCCTATGCTTTCGCCGCCTGTCTTACCGGCGGCGAACTCCCTAACGTCTGCAAAATTTCCGCCGACGTCCGTTTCTCGTCCGACACGCAGGGAGCCGGCTTCATGCTGCGAACGCAAAGCAGCCTGGATGCTGCTTATTACGTGACGCTAGAACCGCAGCGCAGCCGCCTCACGTTCCGCGGGCCGATCATGCAGACGGAAGAAGGCGGGAAGACTTTTCCTTACGAAGTCGAACTGGAGCGTCCGTTCGAATACGAGCCGGACGCGGCCGTCGAGGTGCGGATTTTGATCGACGGCACGATCTGCGAAATCTATGTCGGCGGCCGCGTCGCGATGAGCGCCCGCATGTACGACATCGAACAAGGCCGGCTCGGTCTGTTCGTCAATCAGGGAGAAGCGGCGTTCGGGAACGTGCGGATTCATCGGCTGGGGTAATCCATGACCGAACCTGACAAAAAAGGCATTCCGCTTGCAGAGTCTTCTGCGCCCGGAATGCCTTTTTCTTGTTCGCGCTTGTTCACGAGGGTTTCGTTTTGCCGGATGCGTCCGTTTCGTTCTCCCCGTACTCTTTTCCGAACGCTTCCATTTGCTCCAGAATCGGCAGCAGCCGGACTCCTTTTTCGGTCAGCGAATATTCGACTTTCGGCGGAACTTCCGGATATACTTTCCGATGAACGACGCCGTCTTTTTCCAGTTCTTTGAGCTGTTTGGTGAGCGAACCTTGCGACAAACCGCCCAAAAAATGCTGAATATCGCCGAAACGGCGGGTTCCGCTTTTCAGATACCACAGAATGAAATATTTCCATCGGCCCGACAGGATGTTCTGCGTCAGGACGATCGCGTATAAATCTTGCTGTTCCTCGATGAATTCCGGCCAAAATCCGTCCAAGCATACCCGCATTGCTTTCATTCCCCCGTTCAAAAGTACAAAAATATGGACTATGGACATTTAAATTGCCTTCTTTGCAAAGCGAAGCGCCGGACTTATGATAGCTACACGCCGTCAAACGCAGCATGCGTTTTATATATTTAGTAGGCTAACTACCAGTATAACAAAATTCGAAGGAGAACAGAACCATGACCCGTTCAAGACAGATGCAGCTCGCGCTGCAAACGGTGTCCGGCTACGGCGCCGAATTCAGCGCCTGGCGCATGCCCGGAACCGATCCGGCGGCTTACGCGGCTACATGCGGCTTTAAACCCTGTTGATCCTATCTTGAAATCATCCAAAAGAAAAGAGGAATACCTTTGAATCCTACAATCGAACTGCTGCACAATCATGCATCCGTCCGTTCCTATTCCCCCGAACCGCTGACCGACGAACAGCGGGACGCCGTTTTCCGGGCAGCCAACCAGACGTCGTCGTTCAGCTTGCTTCAAGCCGTCTCCGTTATTCGCATCGCGGACCCGGCTCTGCGCAAACAGGTCCGGGCGCTGTGCGTGGATCAGCCCTATATCGAAGAAGCGGGCGAATTCTGGATTTTCTGCGCGGATTTCAACCGGAATCATCAGATCGCGCCGGACGTGGACCTGTCCTATATCGAATTTCTGCTGATCGGAGCGTTCGACGCGGGCCTGATGGCGCAGAACGCGCTGACGGCCGCCGAATCGCTCGGCCTCGGCGGCGTATATATCGGAGCGGTTCGGTCCAACATCGAAGCGCTGTCCGAGCTGCTGGAACTGCCGGAATACACGATTCCGCTCGTCGGACTTTGCCTCGGCGTTCCGGCTGGAGAAAAAGCCGGCTTGAAGCCGAGACTGCCGCAGTCCATGGTCCTGTTCGAAGACCGGTACCGAACGCTGGACCGCGACGAATTGGCCGATTACGACCGTACCGTGCTGAATTATTACGAGCAGCGTCCGGTCAAAGCGCCTTTTACCGTCAAGAAGGTCAAAGGATGGAGCGACCATGTGCAGAATCATCTGGAGCGCAGCATTATGCCGGACATGATGGACTATTTGAACAAGCAGGGCTTTGCCAAGAAATGAAGCCGCTGCGGCAAATTGACACCTCTTCTCGTCCATGATAGATTTAGCCTGCTAAATATCGGGAAAGAACGGGTGGTTGACTCATGACAGATACAGTGGATTGCGACATTCGCCAATCGTTGGACCGGGTCTCTTCGCAGATGCGGCGCAATTACGGCGAATCGTTGAGAGAACTCAATCTTTATGCCGGACAGGATAATCTGTTATATCGATTATGGCTCGGCGACGGCATCACGCAGATGCAGCTATGCGAACATCTTAAGTGCGAGCCGCCGACCGTCACGAACATGGTCAAGACGCTGGAACAGAACGGATTCATCTATCGCAAAAAAGACGGGGCGGACGCGCGGGTCATGCGGATTTTCCTCACGGACGAAGGCCGCGCGCTACAGCAGCCGGTCGAGATGAAGTGGAAGGAGCTGCGGGAGAAACTGCTTCAGTGGATCTCGGAGGACGACCGGCTCGTGCTCCGAACGCTCATGCAGCAAATGGAGAGCAATTTGTCTTAGCTTTCCGTTTGGCTGTACTAATAGTTAGCCTGCTAAATAGTATCGGGCAAAAAGGAGAACGGGCCGCGATGGAACAAAGAAAGCTTAAATTGGGAGGCATTATCGACGGCGTCGGCTGGAATCATACGGGCTGGAGACATCCCGGCATGCCGGCGGACGCCAGCGAAAACATCGATTACTACGCCGAAAAAGCAATCCAGTTGGAAGAGGCGAAGTTCGACCTGATCTTCCTGGCGGACGTCAGCCATATCGGTCCCGGCATGATTCCGCATTATTTGAGCATGTTCGAAGGGGTGTCGATCTTGTCCGCTTTGAGCATGGTCACCCGATCGATCGGCCTTGCGGCTACGATCGCGACTTCGTATGCCGATCCGTTCACGGTAGCGCGGCAGATCGCTTCGCTGGACAAGATCAGCCGGGGGCGCGCGGGATGGAACGCGATCACGTCGAATCCGGGCGGACTGGCCAATTACAGCCGATCCCGCCTGCGCAAATCCGATCTGTATCCGATGCAAAAAGAGTTTCTGGAAATCGTCGAAGGTCTGTGGGATTCGTATGAAGACGATGCTTTTATCCGGGACAAGGACAGCGGGGTTTTCTACGATCCCCGCAAAATGCACGCGCTGAATTATAGCGGGAACTATTTTTCGGTGGAGGGACCGCTGAACGTCAGTCGATCCCGGCAGGGAAGACCGGTCGTTTTTCAAGCCGGCACTTCGCCGACGTTCATGGACATCGCCGCGCGGCATGCCGAGGTGATCATGGCTCCGGGCGACGATTTTGCTTATCTGACCGGTTACGCGGCAGAGCTTAGAAGCAAAGTTGCCGCTCAAGGGCGTTCGCCGCGAGACCTGCTGCTGATGCCTTCGCAGAATCCGATCGTGGGCGAGACGGAAGAAGAAGCACTGGGCAAAATGCGCGAGATCGAATCGTTCATGCCCCGGGGGTATCGAATGCCCAAGCCGACGTTCATGGGGGCCGCCGAGCAGGTCGCCGAACAAATCGAACGTTGGCATCGGGCCGGCATCATGGATGTTCTGCTGATCCGGCAGGACCATCCCGAAGGTTTCGCGGACTTTATCCGACTGGTCGTTCCGATCCTGCAGGATAAAGGCTTATTCCGCACCGAGTACGAACAAGACACGCTTCGGGGCTTGTTGGAGCTGCCTTACCCCGAGAACCAACATACCCGACCTGACATGTGAATCGAAAAGGAGACGTTTGCCGTGAGCGAAAAAATCAGAACAGGCATTATCGGAGGATCGATCAATAACGGCTGGGCGAGAGGCACGCATGTTCCGGCCCTTCGGCAATTGGACGAATACGAACTGACCGCGGTCGGGACGAGCCGTATGGAGAGCGCGCGCCAAAGCGCCGAAGCGTTCGGCGCGGCTCACGCGTTCGACCGGGCGGCCGATCTGGCCCGTCATCCCGACGTCGATCTTGCGGTCGTCAGCATCAACGTCAAAGAGCATTACGAGGCGGTCAAAGCGATCGTTCCCTCCGGTAAGCCGGTTTACTGCGAATGGCCGCTCGGCTCGAATACGGCCGAAGCGCTGGAGATGCAAAACTGGGTGACCGAGGGCGGAATTCCCAACGCGATCGGTCTGCAAGCCAGACAGGCTCCGGCCGTCAATTATGTCAAAGACCTGCTGAAGCAAGGATATGTGGGCAAACTGCTGTCGGCCAAGCTGAACCTGTCGATCGAAGGGATGGGCGGCGAATCCGATAAAGCCAACTCGTATCTGTTCGACCGCGAAGTCGGCGGCAATCTGCTGACGATCGTGACCGGCCACAATCTGGACGCGTTCGCGTATATGGTCGGGGACTTCAAAGAACTGTCGGCGGTCACGGCGCAGCAGTATGCCGAAGTGAACATTACGGATACGAACGAGAAGATGAGAAAGACGACCGATGATCAGATTCTGATCAACGGCCTGCTGGAAAACGGAGCGGCGGCCCAGGTTCATGTCCAGGGAGGCGTCAAGCACGGAACCGGACTGACGATTGAAATATTCGGCGATCAAGGGACGCTCGTGCTGAGCGCGCCGGCCACCGTTCAGTTCGGATCGCACCGCCTGCTCGGAGCGGGCGCGGACGATGCGGAGCTGCGCGAACTGGAAATTCCCGATTCGTATATCGACGTGCCGGATTCGCTCAAAGCCGATTCGGGTTTCGTCTTGAACGTCGCCCGCGCGTATCGGAAATTTGCGCGGGACATTGCCGAAGGCACGTCCGAGGTTCCGAATTTCGGCGAAGCCGTCAAGCTGCACCGACTGCTCGACGCGATAGAGACGTCTGCCCGTACGGGAGAACGGCAAGTTTTTTAAACGTTTTGAAATCAAGGCCGAACCGCGGCATGCAGGAACGCGCGACAAACTTCGGCAAGGATGAAGCGTCACTGGGTTCGGATACAGGCACGACAAAGAAGGCACCCGCATATCACCGGTGCCTTCTTTGTCGTGCCGGCGTTTTCTCGGGAGCCGCCTGCTTAATTTTCCCCTCCAAAAAACTCGTCCCCGCCTTGCAGCCGATCCACGAACCCTTGCAGCCATACGTAATACTGTTCCGCATGCCGCATCTTATGCAAATCCCGCAGCGCTTCCTCCCGTTCTTCAGCCGAAGTTTCCGCCGACAGCACGATTTCTGATAACTCGGGAGCCACTTCGCGAATGCTGCCCAGCATAACGTCCACTTCGCGTTGCAGTTTGGCCCCGAAGAAATTTCGGAACGTACGGAAAAAGTCGGTCTCGGCGACATACTGATCTTTGCGATCGCGTTTCTCGTCGAGTTTGTAAATCATCTGCGACTCGGTTAATGACCGCACGGCATAGCTCATATTGCTCTTGCTCATGTTCATGTAATCCTTCATTTCTTCCAGCGTCATCGGCCGATCTTCGAAATACATGATGCCGTAGAGCTGGCCGAACGAATGGTTCACGCCGTACAGATCCATGGTTGTCGCAATAGATTCGATCACTTTCTTCCGCAGCTCGCTCCGCTGCGGCGATACGGAAGCTGTCGGCGTCGTCTCAATCCATTCCTTTTCCACAATGTCACCCCTGAACTGAAATTAGGACCGCTTAAGGCCGATTTATGCGTGCTCAACTTTTACAAGACTGCCTGACGATTTTACATTCGGATAATCTGCGTTTTTCAATTCGATTGTACAATCATGTTTGTACGGATCGCAAGTGCAGACATCAAAATGCCAAAATCAAGAAATCATCAAAAAAAATTGAACATAGAGGAGTTGGAGTTTTGCGTTTGAAAACGTTCAGAGAAGGGGAAGCGGTTCTTTTCACGCTGCCGGCTCTCGTGCCGCTGCTGGTGTTCTGGTTCGGCCCTCTCGGTTATATCGTCTATCTGAGCTTTACCGAGTGGGACTTTATGAGTCCGGAGAAATTGTTCGTCGGTCTGGAAAACTATACATATCTGCTGACGCATGCCGATTTCTATCAAGCACTGAAAATTACGTTGTTGTTCGGCTTCGGTACGGTAATCCCGATTATTGTAGGCGGCTTGGCGCTGGCGCTGCTGATGAACAGCAAGCTTCGCTCCACCGGATTGTTCCGGGCCATGATGTTCTCGCCTTGGGTCACGCCGACCGTTGCTGTCTCGATTGCTTGGTCATGGATCTTCGAGCCGGAAGTAGGCCTGGCCAATCTGGTGCTCGGCTGGGTCGGCATCTCGCCCGTAGGTTGGTTGCAGGATTCGACTTGGGCGCTGGTGGCCGTCATGATCGTGACCGTCTGGAAATCTATCGGCTGGTCGATGGTCTTCTATCTGGTCGCGCTGCGCAATCTGCCTCAGGATCTGATGGAAGCCGCCGCGATAGACGGAGCAAACGCTTGGGACAAGTTCCGCGGCATCACGCTGCCGCTGATCTCGCCGACCACGCTGTTCCTGTCGATCATCCTGACGATTCAATCGCTGCAAGCCTATGACCAGATCAACGTCATGACGCAGGGCGGTCCGGCCGGATCGACGCGCACGCTGCTCTATATGTATTATCAATCGGCTTTCGAGTCGTTTAACGTCGGTGAAGCTTCGGCAATCGCCGTTATCATCATTCTGATCTGCGTGCTGTTGTCGGGACTGTCGTTCCTGCTCAGCCGACGCCTGGTGCACTACTCATGAACCTAACCGAATCAAGAAAAGTCGAGCAAGAACGGGAACTTCATCGGGGAAACAAGCGCGAACGCAGCAGCAAGTTCGTTCCCGTCGGCGAACGCCTCGGCCGCACGATCCGCTACGCCCTGTTGGCGCTGATCAGCTTGGCAATGGCCTTTCCTTTTTATTGGATGGTGACGAGCGGCTTGAAAACGAACGACGAGATCTGGCAGTTTCCGCCGACCTTCTGGCCGGAATCGATCAACTGGAGCAATTACGCGGATGCTTGGAATTCGGCGCCTTTTGCCCGGTACATGTTCAACAGTATCTTCGTGGCGGTCTGCATCTGCGTGATCCAAGTGATTAACGCCAGTATGATGGCCTACGCGCTGACCCATATGAAATTCCGCCTCAAAGGACCTTTTACCGCAATGGTACTGGTTGGCTACATGATTCCGACTACCGCCGTCTATCTGCCGAGTTATATGATCCTGAACGAATTGCACTTGCTGGATTCGTACGCCGGATTGATTATCTCCAACAGCGTCAGCGTGTTCTCGATCTTCCTCCTGCGTCAGGCGTTCATGCAGGTTTCGCACGAGTTGGTCGAAGCCGGACAGTTGGACGGCGCGTCGCACTTCCGAATCCTGTGGACGATTATGTCGCCGCTGATTCGTTCGTCGTTCGCGGTCATGATCCTGATTACCTTCATCGAACAGTACAATAACTATTTCTGGCCGATGCTGATTACCAAAGACCCGGATTTGAGACTCGTTTCGGCCGGACTCCGCGGGTTCTTCGTTGAAGGCGGCGCTTACGGTTTGGCTTGGCCGCAGATCATGGCTGCCAGCGCATTCACGATCGCGCCGTTATTGGTCCTGTTCGCCTTTGCGCAGAAGACGATTATGCAGAGCGTCAATATGTCTGCCGGCGTCAACAAGAGCTGATTTCTCCGATTCATCGATCTATCCAACCTTTTGATTCAATCCATTCATTCATAAAAAAGAGGGACATCCCACACCCATTGGAGGAGGACAAAGAATGAAACAAGGTCTGAACGCGGCACGCTTTGCGACGAAAAAACCGGGCGTTAAAAAATTGGGCTGGAAGGGCGGCATGTCCATGCTGCTCGCGGCAAGCTTCGCGCTGCTCGCAGCTTGCGGCTCATCGACAGGCGAAACGCCAACGGCTGCGGCAAGCCCGACACCTGCCGCAGCAGAATCGGCCAAGCCGGTCGAGATCGAATTCTGGTATGGCCTGGGCGGCAATCTGGGCGATAACATGAAGGCGAAGATCGAGGCGTTCAACGCTTCGCAGGACGAAGTGATCGTGAAGGGCATCGCTCAAGCGGATTACACGGAAACGGAGCAAAAGCTGCAAGCGGCCATCGCGTCGAACAACGTACCCGCAGCCGTACTTAGCTCCAACATCGACTGGGCACGCAAAGGCTACTATGCGGAATTGGATGAGATGATCGCAGCCGACAGCAGCTTCAAAGCGGAAGACTTTGTTCAAACGTTCCTCGACCAAGGCAAAGTGGACGGCAAACAATATTTCCTGCCGATGTACGGAACAACGCAAGTGATGTACTACCGTAAAGACGCGTTGGAAGCGGCCGGAATCGATCCGGCGAGCTTGAAGACATGGGAAGCTTTGGCCGACGCCGCGGCGAAGATGACGAAGAAGGAAGGCGACAAGACGACCTTCTACGGCTGGGAACCGATGTGGGGCGAAGGCAACATGATCGACGCGGCGCTGAGCCGCGGCGGCAGCGTGCTGAGCGAAGACGGCAAGACGGTTACGATCGACTCCCCGGAATGGATCGAGACTTGGGAACATTTCCGCAAATGGATTCACGAAGATCAGATCATGCGTATCCACTCCGGCGGCCAAGGCTGGGAGTATTGGTACAAAACGATTGACGACGTGATGAAAAACAAAGCGGCCGGTTACACAGGTTCCAGCGGCGACCAGGGCGACCTGGACTTCAGCATCGTGGCGGCAATGGAGCAGCCGGGCTGGGAAGGCGTCGGCGAAGGCAAACCGGTCGCAAACGCGATTCAAGCCGGTATCGTAGCCAAAGCAAGCCCTGAACAGCAGCAAGCCGCTTTCAAATGGTTCACGTACTTCATGCAGCCGGAAAACACGGCGGACTGGTCGATGAACACAGGCTATATCGCGGTTCGCCAGTCCGCGCTCGAAGATCCGGCATTCAAGGCATTCAGCGAAAAGAACCCGCAAATCAGCGTTCCGCTGCAGCAAGCTTCACACGCGTCGATTCCATTCCAGGACCCGACCGGAGGCAAGATCACGGATGCGCTGAAAGTCGCGGCTGACCAGGTTCAGATCAACAATGTACCTGCTGAGCAAGCACTGAAAGAAGCACAAGCAAAAGCGCAAAGCGAACTGGATCGTGTCTCGAAGTAAAGGTACGCTACCCGAACTTGCATCGAACAAACCGACCGCAGGAGGGGCGCAGGCTGCGCCGTCCTGCGGTTTTTTTAAACTCACTATTATAGAAGTACGGGAGGGCGCGACATGGAAGGGCTGAAGCTTGAGGGGGAGCGTGACGTGCTGCGCGCGGACGCGATTTTGTTTGACAAAGATGGCACGCTGCTCGATTTTACGCATATGTGGGGATTTTGGGCGGATGTGGTGATCGATATGTTCCGCAGGTTGTTGGCTGAACGCGGGTTAGTCATTTTGCAGGAAGATATTCCGGGCATCTGGGGGACGCAGCATGATGAGGCGGGTTGGACGACCGGTTATGACAAGCGCGGGCCGCTGGCGATGGGCACCATGGATGAGATGTACGCGATTCTCGTCTGGCATGGCTATCGGGCCGGATTGTCTTGGGCCGAATCGAAAATGATCGTGC
>Ga0308157_10002134_pt1 | contig 34513 bp, 27 predicted proteins | sample PhyBR1_FD_201035 | JGI IMG/M metagenome (GOLD analysis project Ga0308157, IMG submission 201035) | Phyllosphere microbial communities from UC Gill Tract Community Farm, Albany, California, United States - DLSLB.R1 | ecosystem: Host-associated > Plants > Phyllosphere > Unclassified | place: USA... | reverse complement strand
GTGCTCACCACCATCAAAATTCTGTTCTGCGTGGTGCCCGTGGTGCTCTACGCGGGCATGTTCATCATGCTGTCGTTCTATAAGCTCACCGATGCCCGCGTGGAGGCCATCAGCCAGCAGCTGATCAAGCACCGCGCGGCGCAGGGTGAGGTCGTTCCCGACGCCGCGACAGCCGCATCCCATTAACCGGAGGCAATATGGAAATCACTAACCCGATACTCACCGGCTTCAACCCGGACCCGTCCCTGTGCCGCCAGGGCGAGGACTACTACATCGCCACCTCGACCTTCGAATGGTTCCCCGGTGTGCGCATCTACCACTCCCGCGACCTGAAAAACTGGTCGCTGGTCAGCACCCCGCTGGACCGCGTGTCGATGCTGGACATGAGGGGCAACCCGGACTCTGGCGGCATCTGGGCGCCGTGCCTGAGCTACGCCGACGGCACATTCTGGCTGCTCTACACTGACGTGAAGATTGTCGACTCGCCGTGGAAAAACGGCCGCAACTTTCTCGTTACCGCGCCGTCCATCGAGGGGCCGTGGAGCGAGCCGATCCCGATGGGCAACGGCGGGTTTGACCCGTCCCTGTTCCACGACGACGATGGCCGCAAGTACTACCTCTACCGCCCGTGGGGGCCGCGCCACCACAGCAACCCGCACAACACCATCGTGATGCAGGAGTTTGACCCGCAGACCGGCACGCTCTCGCCGGAGCGCAAAACCCTGTTTACCGGCACGCCGCTCTGCTACACCGAAGGCGCGCACCTCTATCGCCACGCGGGATGGTACTACCTGATGGTCGCCGAGGGCGGCACCAGCTACGAGCACGCCGTCGTGGTGCTGCGTTCAAAAACCATCGACGGGCCGTACGAGCTGCACCCGGACGTGACGATGATGACCAGCTGGCACCTGCCGGAGAACCCGCTGCAAAAGAGCGGCCACGGCTCGCTGCTGCAAACCCACACCGGGGAGTGGTACATGGCCTACCTCACCAGCCGCCCGCTGCGCCTGCCCGGCGTGCCGCTGCTGGCCTCCGGCGGACGCGGCTACTGCCCGCTGGGGCGCGAGACTGGCATCGCCCGCATTGAGTGGCGCGACGGCTGGCCGTACGTGGAAGGCGGCAAGCACGCGCAGCTGACCGTGAAAGGCCCGCAGGTGGCGGAGCAGCCCGCTGCCGTTCAGAGCAGCTGGCGGGACGATTTCGACGCCAATTCGCTCGACCAGGAACTGCAGACCCTGCGCATCCCGTTCGACGACACCCTCGGCTCGCTCACCGCGCGGCCCGGCTATTTACGGCTCTACGGCAACGACTCGCTCAACTCGACCTTCACCCAGTCGACCGTGGCGCGCCGCTGGCAGCACTTCGCTTTCCGTTCAGAAACGCGGATGCAGTTCTCGCCGGTCCACTTCCAGCAGAGCGCGGGGCTGACCTGCTACTACAACAGCAAAAACTGGAGCTACTGCTTCGTGGACTACGAGGAGGGGCAGGGCAGAACCATCAAGGTTATTCAGCTCGACCACAACGTGCCGTCGTGGCCGCTGCACGAGCAGCCGATTCCGGTGCCGGAGAGTGCGGAGAGCGTCTGGCTGCGCGTGGACGTGGATACGCTGGTCTACCGCTACAGCTACTCGTTTGACGGCGAGACGTGGCACGCCGTGCCGGTAACGTATAAGGCGTGGAAACTGTCGGACGACTACATCGGCGGGCGCGGCTTCTTCACCGGCGCGTTTGTGGGTTTGCACTGCGAGGACATCAGCGGCGACGGCTGCCACGCGGACTTCGACTACTTCACCTACGAGCCGGCCTGACGGCTCAGGCCGGGTAGCCCAGCGCGCGTGAGAGCTGGAGCCCGGCCTGCTGAAGCTGCTCGCGGAAGTTAACCAGCTCAGCGTCGTCCACGCGGGAGGTCAGCGTCGACAGGCTCAGGGCAGCAATCACGCGGGACTCGTGGTTCCACACCGGCACCGCCACGCAGCGCACGCCCTGCTCGTTCTCTTCGCGGTCCAGGGCAAAACCCTGCTCGCGGGTCTGTGCCAGAGCGCTCATTAAGGCTTCACGAGAGGCGAGGGTGGAAGGCGTAAAGGTAGTGTACTGATAGCCCTCCAGCAGGGCGTTCAGCTCGTCCTCGCCCAGCCAGGCAATCAACACCTTGCCGATGGCGGTGGCGTGAACCGGCAGGCGGCGGCCGATGCGTGAATAGGCGATGGCGGCCAGCTTGCCTTCAATCTTCTCGATATAAACCCCTTCACGCCCGTCCAGGATCCCCAGATGGGTGGTCTGCCCGGTCCGTTGGGACAGCTCCGTCAGCCAGCCTTTCGCCTTCTGACGAATATCGATGGAGCCCACGACAAAATGACCGCGCTCGACCAGCTTCATGCCGAGGCGATACTTGCCGTTCTCCGGGTTCTGATCGATATAGCCGTGAAGCTGCAGGGTTTTCAGCAGCGAGTGGAGGGTACTCTTGCTTAGCCCCATCAGTTTGCTGATGTCGGTGATCTTAAGCTCGGTGGCCTGCTCGTTGAACAGGTCGAGGATCTGCAACGCACGTTCAACAGACTGAATAATCGGCATAATGCTGGCATGTCCACGCTGGAATTAAGGCGAAAACGTACCTTTTTCGGGATGAAAAATCAATGAAATGGAGGTAAAAGCAAAAACGACAACCCTGTTGTCGTTTTTTAGTGTTTGCTCCCTCTCCCTGTGGGAGAGGGCCGGGGTGAGGGCATCAGGCCGCATCGCCGCCTGATTCGCCCGGCGGCGCTTCGCTTGCACGGGCCTACGGGTTTTGTAGGCCGGGTAAGCGCAGCGCCACCCGGCAAAAAGAGCGCGCAGAATCAATAAAGTGGGAGAAAGGATCACTCCCCAAGCGTCGCCACCATCACCGCCTTAATCGTATGCATCCGGTTTTCCGCCTGGTCGAACACGATGCTCGCCGCCGACTCAAACACCTCGTCCGTCACTTCCATCCCGCCGTGCAGGTCGAACTCTTTCGCCATCTGCTTGCCGAGTGTGGTCTGGTCGTCATGGAACGCCGGCAGACAGTGCAGGAACTTCACGTTCGGGTTGCCGGTCAGGGCCATCATCTGCGCGTTCACCTGATACCCGCGCAGCAGCGCAATCCGCTCCGCCCACTTCTCTTTGGCTTCACCCATCGATACCCACACGTCGGTATAGATAAAGTCCGCGCCCTTCACGCCCGCCGCCACATCTTCCGTCAACGTGACCTTGCCGCCGTTCTTCTGTGCCAGCGCGCTGCACTCCGCCACCAGACTCTCTTCCGGCCAGCAGGCTTTCGGGGCCACCAGGCGCAGATCCAGCCCGGTCAGCGCCGCCGCTTCCAGCATTGAGTTGCCCATGTTGTTGCGCGCGTCGCCCGCGTAGACCAGCGTCATCTCGTTAAACGCCTTGCCCGGCAGGTGCTCCTGCATGGTTAGCAGGTCCGCCAGCAGCTGCGTCGGGTGGAATTCGTTGGTCAGCCCGTTCCACACCGGCACGCCCGCGTACTGCGCCAGCGTTTCCACCACTTCCTGACCGTGACCGCGATACTGAATGCCGTCGTACATCCGCCCGAGCACGCGCGCGGTGTCCTTAATTGACTCTTTATGCCCAATCTGGCTGCCGCTCGGCCCTAAATAAGTGACGCGCGCGCCCTGGTCAAATGCGGCAACTTCGAAAGAGCATCGTGTACGGGTTGAGTCTTTTTCGAAGATGAGCGCGATGTTTTTACCGGTAAGCTTTTGTACTTCCTTGCCATTTTTTTTATCGGCTTTGAGCTGTGCGGCAAGGGTCAGCAGAGAAGTGAACTGTGCAGGGGTAAAGTCGAGCAATTTCAGAAAGTGTTTCTTGTACAGATCAGACATTTTATCCTCACATGGCGAACGCCACTTATTGAATTAAAATTCACTTTATATGTGTAATTATTCATTTGCAACCCCGTTTCACAAATCTTTCCAACAAAGGTGGAGGCAAACCCGTCCGTGTGTGAAAATAGAAGTATCTGCCGCACTTTAAAGAGGATTGAGCCATGGCAAACCCGGAACACCTGGAAGAGCAACGCGAAGAGACGCGTCTGATTATTGAAGAACTGCTGGAAGACGGTAGCGATCCGGACGCGCTGTACACCATCGAGCACCATTTCTCTGCGGATGATTTCGACGCGCTGGAAAAACTGGCGGTAGAGGCCTTCAAGCTGGGTTACGAAGTGACCGAGCCGGAAGAGCTGGAAGTGGAAGAGGGCGACACCGTCATCTGCTGCGACATTCTGAGCGAAGGCGCGCTGAAGGCGGAGCTGATCGACGCGCAGGTCGAACAGCTGATGAACCTGGCCGAGAAGTTTGAAGTGGAATACGACGGCTGGGGAACCTACTTCGAAGATCCGAACGGTGAAGACGGCGAAGAAGGCGACGACGAAGATTACGTCGACGAAGACGACGACGGCGTGCGTCACTAAGCGTTTCAGGCGGTGGCGCGCGCCACCGCTTTTTCAAGGCAGAACCATGGATTACCCGCAGATACTCGCCCCCGTACTCAACTTCCTCCAGTGCCCGACCCCGCAAGCATGGATTGATAAAGCCCGCGACCCGGCGAACCTGCCGCTGCTGCTCACCGACCACATGGTGTGCGAGCTCAAGGCCGCCCAGACCGCGCTGCTGCTGGTGCGTAAATACGTCGCCGACGAAAGCGGTGCCGACGCGCTGCTCGACTGGCTCAAGCCCTACGAACTGTTCACCTTCCGCGACGGCCCGGAGCCGGACTTCATCGCCCTGCACAGGCAGATTGGCAAAAGCGTGATGCCCAAAACCGACGACCCGTGGGGCCAGGCGCTCATCGACAGCATGGTGCTGCTGATTAAAGAGGAGCTGCACCACTTCTGGCAGGTGCGCGAGGCGATGCTGGCCCGCGACATTCCGTACGTCAAAATCACCGCCAGCCGCTACGCCAAAGGAATGCTGAAGGAAGTGCGCACCCACGAACCGCTGACGCTGATCGACAAGCTCATCTGCGGCGCCTATATCGAAGCCCGCTCCTGCGAACGCTTCGCCGCGCTGGCCCCGTTCCTCGACGACGACCTGCAGAAGTTCTATCTCTCGCTGCTGCGCTCGGAAGCGCGTCATTATCAGGACTACCTGACGCTCGCCCAGCAGGTGAGCGACGACGATATCTCACCGCGCATACAGCTTTTTGGCGAAATTGAAGCCACACTTATATCGACACCGGACAACGAGTTTCGCTTCCACAGCGGCGTGCCGGTGTAAACCGGCATAACTCAAGGATAAGGATGCGAGATGAATAAAACGTGGACCCGTATTGTGATTGTCGTCTTTGCGGCTGCCGCCGTGGCGTTCTGGGTGTTTTTCGACAGGCAGCGCGCCCCGGAACGGCAGATGGATAACGCCCTCAACGCGATGCCCGCCTGGCAGGTGATTAAGGAGCAGGAACCCGCGCTGCATCAGCGCATCCTCGACCAGATGGCCGCCCTGCAAAAAGCGGGCGAGCCGGAGCAGCAGATTATCGACACCATCCAGCCGCAGATCCTGCATTTGCAGATGACGCGCCTGCAAAATGCCCCGGACGCCAACGTGGTGAACTACATGACCATCAACATGGAGCAGACCGCCGCCATCCAGAAGGTGAGCGACGACGCCTGCTTCCGCTTCCTCTACCCGATGGTGAAGGGCGGTATCAACCCGATGCGCATGCTGGATAAAGACCTGATGGCGCGGCGCATGCAGGCCGACGCCGACATGATGCGCGCCGCCTACGGCAAAAACCGCCACACCGTGACCCCGGCCGAACGCGAGGCGGCCATCGAGGATGTGCGACCGATTATGAAGCAACTTGCCGATAAGTACGGCGAGGACATCCAGTTGCTGCAGATGCCGGAGAAGGCGGCGGGCAAAGAGAAGCTCTCCTGCGATATGGTACAGGAGATGTGGGCGAAGGTGCTGGCGCTGCCGGAGCAGAAGGCGGCGAGGGTGATTCGGCTGGCGGTGTCTGAGCTGGACTGACGGTAGCGCTGGTTTTTTGGGCACTTAGCGCGGGTTTAGCGCGTCGTCGCTTGCATGGCGGCGCGCGACAGGTATAATCCACAACGTTTCCGCATCCCCTTCAGTGCCGAAGTGGCGAAATCGGTAGACGCAGTTGATTCAAAATCAACCGTAGAAATACGTGCCGGTTCGAGTCCGGCCTTCGGCACCATAAGATGCAAATCAAAGTCGCTTAAGGGCGGCTTTTTTTGTGCCTAAAATCCAGTTACTACAAGCTTTAGTATTTCTTTGTCTTTGAAAAATAATACAATTCTATTCGAGGGTAGATGAATCCAATTGAGTGGGTTGCGTATAACCTTAAAGTTATTCTTTTGAAGATGAGTCAATCGATTTGAGAGTTCTTCCTGAATGCATGTTGGTTGAGAAGAATTAGTCTGATTGCCCTTATCATAAATCTTCAGTGTGTTTGGTAAACAAAACAAGAATCGATAATGTATTCTTGAATAGTTTCCAATTGTTTTTTATAAATAGATCAGGCTTCCTTTTAAGAGATGCACTATGAAGACTTTCGATACCCAACTTGCTATGAGCATTGTTTCGCATTCGACTGGCGGATTTAGCTATGACACCCTTGCCAGGGCATTGATTTCAATGGATAAAAGTGAAGACTCTACAAAATTGCTTGAGACTTGTAGAGCTTTTTGCCTTTCATTGGAAGAGAAAGGGATTTTGAGACGATGCCATAAATGCACTAACTCACAAGATGAGTACTTTGAGTATGTCGCTCACTAACAATAACCAACCCAAAAAATCACGGTGAGTAGCAATTCGTTTCTTGCAACATCTCTTTTTCTGAGGTAGCTTTGGCTGCACAGTTTCAGGAGAGCGATTGTGAGTAACATCAATTTAATAACAACTTGCACAAATGGTAAAAACAGTGAAGGCAAGGCTATATTGAGTTTAGCCCACTATACCTCTGGGCAGACCCCTTCAAATGTATTAGTGAACTCTTGGTGTAATGCTTTAAATGAATCCCTAAAAACATCTGCTACATTATGCGCTGTGGATCTGTATAAGGGGGGGCACTGGGCTACTGCTAAAGAAATATTAAAATCCTATCATATTGATTTATGGGTTGTTTCTGCTGGTCTTGGCCTGCTTCACTATACTGACCAAGTCGTACCCTATAAAGCAACATTTGCGATCGGGTATGATGAATCAATACCGCTATACTCTCGTGAATATGTAGGGAAATCTTTCCATAGAACATGGTGGAAAGAATTAACAGAGAGATCTCCATTCATTTCTGAGCATCCTTCATCCATTAAAAACTTGATGAAAAAAAACAAGGAACACTATTATATTATTTGTGGCTCTCCTGATTATATCAATGCCATTGAATTAGATATCATTAATGGTCTTGAGTATCTGATTGATTCTAAAAAACAATTGCTAATTATTACATCAAAGGTAATTAACGACAGGCTGATGAGTTATTTATTTAAAACTAACCATGATATGGCTCAATGGTTAAAGTGCAATATGCTCATGCTAAATGTTAGTATGGCAAAGCATATTATTCGTGAGTTTACTGAAAGAGGCTTGGATAATTTAAGTGATTTTTCTCAGAGATTATCAACTGAATTAAACGAATTGCCTGCGCGAGAAGTAAAAAAAGGAATTAGGCGTAGTTCTGAAGAAGTTGAGTTGTACATTTTGAAAATTTTGCAACATCAACCAAGTATCAGTGCAACACAGGCCCTGCGCGAGTTTCGTGACTTAGGGAATTCATTCGAGGAAAAGCGGTTCCGTGTGATTTTCAAGAGTTTGACGGGTAGCAAAGCTTGATGCCACTGGTCAGGTTTTCATGATAGAATCTTCCGTTTTTTGAGGCTTTGCAGTGGCGTCACAGGAGAGTAAGTTGTCGAAGCTTAAATATTTTTTCCCGGATAGTCAGGATTTTATCGATCCTAGTTTCGACTTCTTCCATGAAACGCGAAACGAACATCGCGTTCGCCAGCGTGACGATCATTATCCACATGAGATATTTTCTCGGCCTTATGACGGCATGCTGGTTTCGAAAGCAGTAGTTGACGGTCTTGGCAGTGGAGAAAGTAAATATACGCGAGCCCAGCGCTTACGCTACTTCCGTAATGGCATGAAGCACTTCTTCCGCTTGCCGGAAAATATGGAAACTATGGGTGATTGCGGAGCCTTCACCTATGTTAACCAAGATGTGCCGCCATACCGAGTGGAAGAGGTCATTGAATTCTACGAAACCTCCCGATTTAACCATGGTGTTTCTCTTGATCATATTGTTTTTGGCTATGAGAAACCTGGTGAGATATTCAGCGGAGAAGTGTTGGCTGAATGTCGTCGACGTCAGGATATCACGCTGACCTTGGCTCAGGAGTTTTTAAACAAGTCTCAAAAGTCCTGTTTCACCGCCTTTGGCGTTGCACATGGATGGAGCAAAACTTCCTACCGTCAGTCAGTAGAGGCTCTACTGGCCATGGGATACAAAAATATCACCATGGGGGGGATGGTGCCGTTGAAAACGGCGCAGATCCTTGAGACTCTCGAAGAGATTAAACCGCTGCTGAAAAGTGATACACGTGTTCACTTGTTAGGTATTGCTCGTCCAGAGAGTTTCGCCGACTTTATCAAGTTTGGTGTGACCAGTATTGACTCGACCACACCGCTGCAGCAGGCCTTCAAAGATCGGAAAAATAACTACCACACGCCTGATGGCCCAGCCTATACCGCTGTGCGTGTCCCTCAGTTTGATGCGAATCCAAGTTTAAGCCGCAAAATAAAATCTGGCGTGATCGATCAGGATATTGCTCGGCATCTGGAAAAGGATGCCATGAATGCCCTGTTCGAATACGATAAAGGGACTTTGTCCCTTGAGAAAACTCTTGAGGCAGTACTGGCTTATGAACGCCTGCATTCAGGTGAAAAAGAGGCCGATAAAATCCGTGCGGATTATGAACGCACACTGGGTGAACGTCCCTGGAAACAGTGCCAATGCAATATTTGCCAGGCTATCGGTATCAACGTCATCATTTTCCGCGGAGCAGAACGTAACCGTCGCCGCGGTTTCCATAATATTCAGGTGTTGTACAACCGTTTACAGCACACATTGTCATTACGCTCAGAGGAACTGTCATGAGTGAATATCGTGTTCCCGCCCTGCGAATCCGACAGGGTGAGGAGAGGCAACTCTATAGCCTTGCGATAGAAGGTAAACAGATCAGCAAAATTGCAGCGATTTCGCGTATTCGTCGCGGCGAAGAGAATTTGGTTGGCTATCAGCGTCCAGAAGTACGTAACCATATTCGCGAAATTCAGCGCTATATTGAGAGCTCAAACCCGATGATACCAAACCCGGTGATTATCGCTTTTGATAAGCGTGTGCGTTTTGAACCACTTACAGATAATGGCGACATGGGGCATCTGGTAATACCTTTCTCCGAAGATAAGGATTTTGAGAAGCCAGGTTTTATAGTGGATGGTCAACAACGTACCGCTGCTTTGCGGGATGCGGAAATAGACTCGTTTATGATGCCGGTATCTGCATTTATCGCTAATGATGCAGAAGAACAGCGTGAACAGTTCATGCTGGTTAACTCCACAAAACCGTTGCCCAAAACGTTGTTATACGAACTGGCACCGCATACCCACGGTCGTTTGCCATCCGATCTGCAAATGCGTAAGTTTCCTTCACTGCTGACCCAACGACTGAACTTCGGCGAAGGTCCACTTGCAGGGCGCATCAAAACGGCGACCAATCCCGATGGGGTTATTGCCGACAACTCGATGATCAAAATGATCGATGCCAGTCTTCGTGAGGGAGCATTGTATCGATTCCGTGACCCGGCAACAGGGTTAGGGGATGAAGTCAAGATGGTGAAACTTTTGAATAACTTCTGGTCGGCTGTGGAAACTGTGTTTACTGACGACTGGGATAAAAAGCCTCGCTATTCCCGCTTGTTACATGGCGTTGGGATTCTTGCGCTTGGCAGTTTGATGGATGAAATCGATCAGGTTCATCAGGACTATAAAGGTGAACCTGGCTGGACTGAGATCCCTTCCTACACTCGTTTTGTCGAAGAGCTAAACCGAATTAAGCCGCTTTGTGCATGGAGCAGTGGCGTGTGGAACTTCGGAACAGATATTGATGGTCAGCCTATTGTTCGTAAATGGAATGAACTGCAAAATCTTTCAAAAGATATATCTTTGGTTACTGATTATCTGGTAACCAATTATATTAAAGTAGCTAATGCTGACATTTAAAATTTAAGTTAAATCTAAAGCCTCATATTGTTAAATGGAGGCTTTATTTTTTTAATGAAATAATTTCATGGTGAAATTAGTGGAAATGTAGATAAGGGGTGTTTAACTTTTTTTAATTTGACGGTATTAACTGATTGATTTAAATATCTAAACTTTGTGATCGAGATCACCTACCAATTTACGTAGTGGCCCGACCTCTCCCTCCTGCAGATTTGCTTCATTGGCCCATTCGCCGTATATTCATTCTAGATTTATTCGTGTTTTGCGAATTACTTTCACTTCCTGACTGTTTAAAAATCATAATGACTACACATACTGTCGCGTTTTCTGAAGGTGACCTGGTAATATCGCCATTATTTGACGGTATTGCTAAAATTGTGAGTATTCTCTCAACTGAGCGTGCCGAGATTGCCTGGTTCTACTCTCCTTTAGAGGAGGAGATTAACCGTCAGGAGGTGGATATCCGCGCACTGACGGCAGCGACGCTCTATGAGGAAAGCACCGTTTATTTTCGCTCTCCTGATAGCGGCATCTGGTGCCGAGGCCGCTATGGCGGGCCCCGACCGAATAATAAGCACTTACTGATTATTCGCTCTGGCGATCACGCGGTCGTTGATCTAGCAGAGATGTACTATCCCAACTATGGGCAGGGGCAGGCGATGAACCCGGCTCATTTTCTGGCGGCCCGTTCAAATGATGCCCCCTATTTCTATCCGCTGAGAGAGCGATTCATTAGCGCCTGGGTTAACCAACGGGCGGCCTGTCGTTCAATGTCTTCTCTTATCAGCAGTCGCGTCGAGATAGAACCGCATCAGATTGCGGTTGTTCGACGGATTTTGCAGGATCCGAATCCTAAATACTTGCTGGCTGATGAAGTTGGATTGGGTAAAACCATCGAAGCCGGGTTTGTGATCCGTGAGCACGTGCTGGAGTGCAAACTAGATGCTCGAGTGCTAGTCGTGGTACCTGGCGCCCTGCACGGGCAGTGGATGCAGGAGTTGATTGACCGCTTTGCGCTGCAGGATGTGATGCGTGGCGGGCGCCATCATCAGATTCGTCTGTGCCAACCTGATGAGATTGACGATTCTGAACTGCTCGACTGGCGCCCAACGCTGGTCGTGATTGATGAAGCGCACCAGTTAGCCGCGCTCGCCTGGTCTCACGATGCTGGCGACCGCGCGCAATATCAGGCGATGGCGGCCTTGTGCCATCAGGCGCACATCGCGCTGATTCTGTCCGGGACACCGATGCACGGTAACGAGCGTAACTTCCTGGCGATGCTGCACTGTATCAGCCCGCAGGCATGGCAACTCAACCAGCAGGGCGTCGAGAAATTTATGCAGCGCGTGTCCGAGCGTGAGCGATTAGGCGGGATCTACAGCGCCCTGACGCCAGACACCCCGAACATGATGCTGGAAGAAAGTCTGAATGAATTGAGCGATTTGTTCGCGGATGATGCCCGTTTGCAGGCATTGATCGACACGTTACGCCCGCACGTGGACTTCTTTGCGCCTGACGAAAGCGCAGAACGAACGGAAAGCATTCTTGCGCTACGCTACTGGATCGGGGAGCACTATCGCCTGTTTCATCGCCTACTGCGCAACCGTCGTGAAGATCCTTCGCTCATCTGCCTGTTCCCAGGACTGGACGGTCTGGAAAAAGTCACCTGGCCGGTCAGCGCTGAACAGGTCACGCTGGATGAAATCCTTGAAGCCTACCGCGAGGCTTCTCTGCGCAACCCTGAACGTTATCGGCATCTGAATGCCGATACGTTGGCTGACTGGGTGGATGCGCTGTTCCTCAGTCCGTTGACGCTATCTCGCCGCGCTAAAGAGTGCCAGACCATTGGTGCCGGCAGCGACGAGGAATTCCGTTTCCTCGAACAAATTATTGAGGTGGCTCAGCAGGAGCAACGTGCAAAAGATACGGCGTTAATGGCATCCTTAACCCGCTGGTTTGAAACCAATCCAGAAGGTAAGGCGGTAATCTTCTGCAGTGAAAACCCGGAAACCGCACACCTGTCCACCAAACTGGCGATTCAGGCACCCTGGCAGGTTGTTCGTCATACGCCTGAGGTGCTTTTGCAAACGGAACTGCTGGATGACACCTGGCAGGTGCTGATTTGCGATAAACGGGGTGAAGATGGACTGAACCTGCACGGCAAGCGTCGCCTGGCCATTCACTATAGCGTAAGCCGCGACTTCAACCGGTTTGAGCAGCGACTGGGACGTTTTAACCGTTACTGCGGTAACCTTCACGCTAAGCCGGTGAAAAGTATGGTGTTATTGCCAGAGCGTGAAGGCCTGACTGCCGACTGGTTGACGCTGCTGGATGAGGGGACCGGACTGTTCAAGCGCAGCGTTGCCAGCCTGCAGTTTGTTCTGACGGAACAACTTGATGCCGTCTGGCGAGACTATGCCAACCAGGGGCCTGCGGTATTCCGTGAGAAAATCGCACATCTGGCTGGTGAAGACGGCTTTGTTAATCAGGAACGTAAGCGGGTATTGGCGCAGGAGAACCTGCTGTCGATGGAGCACGAGGTGATTGCGGCTCGTGAGTTCTCCGAGCAACTGGCGGATAAAGAAGAAGATGCCGATGCTCAGGCTGCCGATATGCTGAGGTGGATACGCAACGCGCTGGGCTTCAAGCGTGAGAAATATGAAGAAGGCGGTTTCCGCCTGTGCTTTGAACGCGGACAGAATCAGCGTCAGACGTTGGTCGATGTGAAAACCTTTGTCGACAATTGCCTGATCGGGCTCGATTTTTCGGAAGGATATCCGCCATCGACAGCGATGATGAGCCTGTCGCGCACGGAGGCGAGCAGCCACAAGCTGGTGTATCCATTACGCTATGGTCAGCCCTTCGTGGAAACGGTCTGGCAGCTTATGCAGGCCGATCCGCGGGGCGCCACGATGGCGCTGCTGCGGGTGTTGACCTCGCTCCCTATAAAGCAGCCGCGCACCTATTTCCATTTCCAGTGGTTAACCGAAGCGCAGCACGACGGTGAGGATTCTCTGACGGCGCAGCGCAGTGGCGATGAGCGCTTCAGCCCGGTGGTGAATCAATTCTGGCTGGATGACAGCGGGAACCGCGCGGAACCACAGATTGTCGTTTCCCTGCTGGATAAGCCATACGATGAGGACGGCAACGTGTTGTTCCAGGATATCAACCTGCGTGAAGAGGTGTGGACGCAAATGCCGGACTGGTTTGAACCGTTCAACTGGAAGGCTACCGTCCTTGCCGTGAAAGAGCAGGCCTACCAACAACTGCAGCAATCCTACGGCGAACAATCCGTGCGCCATCAGTTGCTGGCCGTGAAAGCGATAGTGCTTTGTACCCGGGACATGTTGTAAACGGACGCATAAATGGATACTCAGTGGCTACAACTCCGTGCGGTGCTGAACGGCGAGCACGATGAAAAAGACGGGATTAGCGGGCAATTTTTTACCCGCCTCCTGTACTGTCTGGACGATGATCAGGCTGGAGAGAGCGACCGCCTGCATGCGTTCTATGATGCTTTGCAGTGCGCTCGGGTGCACGGTCTGGTTCCGTTAATGCTTCCGTATCGGCATCTAACGGAAAATGCCGCACTGAGCCGTTTTGGTCTGTGCCGGCATCGGGATTATCCCGGCGAACTCCTGCTTGAGCGTGGTGCTGAAGCGCTGGATGCGAATTTGCTTGCGGTATGGCAGGGAGAAAAGCGCCGTTTTCTTGAGTCTCCTCCCCTGGATACGATTCTACCCGCTGTACTCAATGATCCGCGTTACACGCACTACACCTCCGTCGGGCAGCAGCAGGCGGTGCGCACGGTACTGACCAGCCCGCAGGATAAGACGCTGTTGGTGAATCTGCCTACTGGGGCGGGGAAAACCTTTGTTATTCATGCCCAGATGCTGACATCACCCCGCCGGCACCTGACGCTGGTGATTGTCCCTACCGTGGCGTTGGCGATTGAACAAGCGCTGCGTGCGAAAGAGGTGATGCAGCGGGCAGGCGAGGATCACGGCGGGAGTTACGTCTGGCATAGCGGGCTTGGCCCCGAGGCGCGCAGTGAGATGAAGGCGCGACTGGCTGCGGGCGAGCAGCGGGTGCTGTTTTGCTCCCCAGAGGCGGCAACCGGCGGGCTGCTGCTGCAACTCTTTTCGCTGGCCCAGCGCGGCCTGCTTGGCGCGGTGATGGTGGACGAAGCGCACCTGATCGATCAGTGGGGGGCGGAATTCCGCCCAGAATTTCAGTTGCTAGCGCCGCTGGTGAAATCGCTAATGGCGACCTCACCGGATCCCATCAAAGTGGTTCTGCTGTCCGCGACCTTCAGCCAAAGTACGCAGGATACGTTAAAAGCGCTGTTTGCGAGTTCACGTGCGGACGCCGTTATTGATATTAACGGTAGTTTTTTGCGCCCGGAGCCCGCCTGGTTTGTCAGCGAAGCCGCTCACTATGACGATTATCTGGTTCAGGTGGAAGCGGCCATCGCTCGTATGCCGGCACCGATGATTATTTACACCACTGAAGTGGAGCAGGCGAAGTTCTGGCATCAGTACCTGCGTGGACGTGGCTACCGCCGCTGCGGATTGTTCCATGGCGCCACCCCAATGCATGAACGCGAAGGATTGATTCATGCCTGGCGTGACGATGCGCTGGATATCATGATCGCCACGTCGGCCTTCGGCGTAGGGATGGACAAAAGCAATGTCCGAACGGTGCTGCATGTGGCGGTGCCGGAAAACCTCGATCGCCTCTATCAGGAAAGCGGTCGTGGCGGGCGTGACGGCAACGCTTCGGTTGCCCAGATTATTTTCTACCATCAGCAGTTGCGGGTGGCGCGCACCTTAAACCGCACCAAATTGATTGGCGCTGGTAAGGGCTTCTTGCGCTGGTCGAAAATGCACCAGCATCGTAAACAACATCGGCCAGGCCTCTTTACCGTGCCGTTACGGGCTAAGCACCACGATATCCGTATGGATTCACAGGGTAACGTCGACTGGAACCTGCGTACCCTGCTATTGATGCAGCGAGCCGGGTTTATCGATATCGCCTACCCCGCGCCGGATTTAAGCACTATCAGCGCGGACGAGCGCGATGATGAGAAGGTGCAGGCCTGGTTCGACGACTATTTCAGCCATATTCAGGTTTCTGTTCGCCGTGACGGGCATCTCGATGAAACGCAGTGGCAAGCCGGCATTCAGGCGCATCGTGCACATGAACTCTCCATGCGCCAGCGCGGCTTTAGCGTGCTGAGCGAATGGTTAAACAATTTGTCTAACCCGCTGTGCCAGCAGTTAGCCGAGTTTTATACCCTTGACGGCTACGTACCCGAGCAGGCGTGTGGCGGGTGCCCTGCCTGCCGTGAGCAGGGGCGGCCGCCGTTTACTCCTACTCTTGGGCGAATCGCTCATGTTATCGGCAATGTTTCACATGCGTCAGTGGGATACGATCGGCGCGTGCGCTACCAGACCACTCTGACCAGCCGACTGCTGCTGCGTCAGTGGACAGACTGGATCGCGCGCCTGCTGGCCGGTCAACAGGTTCAGGCGATCCGGGCAAGTCAGAGTACGTTGAGCCTGTTGAGCGCGGTGCTGCCCGCCGGGCTACCGTTCTGGTGCTCGCTGGCGCCTGATGAAGAGAACAACCGCTGGCATGAACTGGTGTTGGTTCTTCCTGGGGAAGCCCTGCCTGAGCTGGATATTTTTGCCAGCATCAACCGAATTATCGTCGCCCCTGAACAGTTGCAGGAGTCGGGCTATCGTGGTCGCCGCTGGTGGGAAGTCGATCAGGGCGCCGTGACGTTAGAACAATTTCAAAGGAGCATTTTCTAGTGGCAATCACAAACAACGCCGCCGCAGGAAGCCAGATTCGTCTGCTGTGTATGATCGATCGTGTGCTGAACAGACGGATGGGGGAGCCGATTTCTAAGACGGCATTGGTCGACCTGCTCAGGCCAGAGATGCTGCCTGGGTCTATCGGAGCGAGTAAAAGGCTGCCTGTTGAAATTTCGTTCTGGGCTAAAGAGGGGCTGTGGAAGGTGGAAGAGGCCGGCCTTAGCCAGCAGTCGCCGCTGTGCAGCGAACGCGATCTGCCGAGCCGTGTGCTGCGCACCCTGATCAACACCGAAAAGACGGTCCCGCTACTGACGGGGACCCGCGGCCAACCGTTTTTAATGAGCGTGACCTCGGTGCTGGCGCAGGATAAATATACCCTGCGCGGCAATGGACCACTGACCAAAGATGCCGTGCCAGCGGCGGTCGGGCCGATGATTAACGATAAAATGGCTGGCGTGGGGCGACGTAATCTTAACACCAGTAACGAAGCGGAACCGTTCCTTGATTACGCCTACTTCCTCGGTTTTACCGAGCCGTATCTGGATGGCTGGGTGATGGACCCTACGCGTGCGATTGAAGGGGTGCTGGATAACCTGCAGCTGGCCTCGGCCACGCCAATTCAACAGTTCCTTGATCGGCTGGCGGAGCAATTACCGATGCTGGACCGAGGAAAATACCGTGAGCTCGTTGAGCCGCTGATTATCGCCGAAAACTGGCAGCCGCTGGAGGGGCGTATCATCAGCGCATCGCTGAGTCAGGCGTTACTGCGCCTTGAACTGACCATGCAGTTAACGTTCAACACCCTATCTGATGATCCTGATGACTGGATATTGCAGGACACGGACGGCTCTCAGCGTCGTATCAGTACTGTTAGCCTCGGGGAGGCACGAAAATGAAGATGATGGAATACTGGCCTTCCTCGCAAAATATTATCGATTGTATCCGCACCGAGGCGGAAGAGTTGGCGGAACATACGCTGCTGGCCGTGCACCAGCCGGTTCGCCTGCTGCGCATGGATAAAGACGGCAACAGGCAAGGGTACGGTAAGGAAGAGGATCTGCTAAACCATTTCCTCGCCACCCCGCGTCCTATCCCTATTGTGGGCAAGGCCGGCGTCGGCAAATCGCATATCATTCGCTGGCTCGATGCCAAGCTGCGCCTGCGCCCGGAATATAAAAATAACCAATGGCATATCGTGCGTATTCCCAAAAGCGCCAGCCTGCGCGAAGTACTGACACTGATGCTCAAAGGGCTGGAAGGGCAGATTTTTGATGAAGCCCGGGAAGACATCAACAAAGTGTCAGAAAAGCGTACGCCTCGCGAGATTGCCGAGTGGCTGTTGATGCTGATGGGCCAGGAGTTGCGTAACCTCCATGAGCGCAACAAGCTGGATATGGAAGCGCTCAAAAAACGGATGCAAGGTTGTTCGCCTGAGCAGCAGCATATGATGAAGCCGGAAGCGATCCGCCTGCAAAAAATCAACGTGCATGCGGAAGATAAAGCGCTGGCGACGCTGATCAACGACGCCTATTTCAAACAGTTTTTGCTAAAAGACGAGCACTGCCTGTTCCGTCTGGCCAGCCGCCTGACCAATGGTGCAAACAGCAACGATCTGGACGAAGGGGAGCAGCAACTTCAGGCCAGCGATCTGGACTTCAGCTTTAACATCAATGACCTCAGCTTACCGGCGCGTCAGTACATCCAGAAAAGCCGCCTCAACACCCATGAGGATGGGCGTAAAGATGCTTCGGAGATCCTGAATCTGGTACTGGGAAAAGCGACACAGGCGCTGTTCAACCAACTCTTCAACTTCCGGGGACGTAGCTTTTCCGATCTGTTCACCCAAATCCGTGAAGCGCTGCATGAAAAGCAGATGACGCTGATGGTGTTGGTTGAGGACATGTCGCTGATCACGGCCATTGAAGATGTGCTGATCGACAGCTTGGAGAGGGAAGGTATCCGTGACGGTAAAGCGGTGCTCTGCCCGGTGTGCTCCGCGATTGCGGTCACCGATGGTTATCAGGGCTATGCTCGTCGTCGTCAGGGGATGCTAGACCGCGCGAAAGGCGAGTGGGTGATTGAAGAAGTGGGGGGCGGTCGCGAAGAGACCCGGCAGCGTATCGTCGATTTTTGCGGTCGCTATATCAACGCCGCCCGTTTTGGCAGCGAGGCCTTACTGCAGCGTTGGGAAAGTACCGAGGATAAATCGCACTGGCCGCCAGACTGGGAAGCAACCGCTGATGGCGATGAAATGGTTGAAGTTTTTGGCCGCAGTAGCCAGGGGTTCTCGCTGTTCCCCTTCAATGCTCGCGCGATTCACGCGCTGGCGGAAAGCTTCTGCCGCGACGATCGCAATGAGTTGAAATTCAACCCCCGTCAGATCATTAACCAGTTGCTGCTGCGGGTGCTGCAGCATTGCCGTCGTGACGCCGAAGAGGGGCACTTCCCGCCGGCACGTCTGGCCGATATTGCCGCTCCGGCGGGACTGCGTAGTTGGCTGTTCCGTCAGGGGTTGGTGGACGTTGAACGCGCGGAGTCCGTGGTAGCGCTGTGGGGGTATCCAGCGAATTCCGGATCGACCCTGAGCAGCGCGCTGCCGCCTGATGTCGCCCGTACTTTTGATTTCGCCGATCTGGCTCAGGTGTTGGAAAACACCAAGAGTGAGCCCGTTGGGGAAACTCCGTCTGAACCACCAAACGTCCATAGCCAAGAAGTTAAAGAAGACGTTAAGAAAAAGAAAGTCGTCATCGAGAAGCAGACCCCCGCGCCACAAGCGGTGCCCGAGGATAAAGACACGCTGGCGATCAGAGAACTGGATGCCGCCGTGGGCGACTGGATGCTCAAAGGGGTCAAGCTGGATCGCGACTCTGCGCGCTTTATCCGCGCAGCTTTAGCTTATTTCTTTGAAAAAAGGGCCGTTTTTTCCTGGGCGGGGACAAGTACACGACCAACGCTGTATGCCGGTAATACGGGGTTTGTGAATATTGAACTGCCTGAAGCACAGGGTAACCGTGGCGTACACGTTGTGAAATTTATTCCACAATCTGAATACGAAAAGCGTTCCGTGATCCTGACGGATGCCGCAATGGCGCTGGCCCGCTTTGGCTACTATCGGGAAACGAAGGGAAAAACCGAAGATTGGAGCTATCCGCAGGGTAAAGAGGACTATCTGGTTATCCAGAGCTTCTGCGATCGCTGGGTTAGCTATGCGATGGCGGAGTTGGTTAAGCATAAGCGCAACGATCTGCCGCTGCTGCTGGGCGAACACCTTAAGCTCGCTCGCTCGCTGGGCATGAAAACCAGCGGTGGGGTGACCGAGATGCTGGGGCGACTGCTGCAAAAAAGCGCCGCGCTGAAAAAACAATTCCGCACCGGCCTGACGCCATCGATTATCGAACTCCGTAAGGACGCCCTCGCGCGCTGGGATGAAGCTCAGGCTAACTGGTTGTCGCTGGTGGCGCTAAACGATCATGCGCTGGAAGGCGATGTGTTGCACACCGCACTGCAAACGGCGATGAAAGCGAAACCGGACGGCAGCCTGGCGTCGGTTGTGAAAAAATCACTGTCTGAAATTCGTTCGGAGGTGAGCGCGGCCGAGCTATTCGCGGACTGTAAAAACGCGGATGATTTTGCTGACCTCATCAGCGGTATGACCCAGCAAGTGAAGTCGCTGGCGGACAGCGGTGACTATCCCGCTGATATGACGCCTGACAGCCTCACTCTGATGGAATCTCTTACCGGGCTCACCGAAGGCGGCGTATGGCTGACCATTACTAAATTGCGAGGCATTACGCAATCGGAAGATACGCAACGTCAATGGCAGTCACTTTGTGAACTGGACGGTGCCTTAATTACCCGGCTAATGATCGCGATGCAGTACTGGCAACTGATGTATAAACGGGTATCTGGCGCGATCGCCGCCTACAACAATAGCCACGGCGGGCACCGGATTAACGAATGTCGGGCTCAGATTGACACCACGCTGCAGGAACTCGATCTGGTTCTGGAGGAATTGCAGCAGGCCGCAGGGAAACATGATGACAACGCTTAAGACACAGCTTGCCGGATTACGGGAGCAGTACCAGTTAAAAGAGCAACTGCAATCCATGCAGGATGTCTACGAACAGTACCGGACGATCCGCGATAGGTTGCTGGATGTCGCCGAGCCGCTGCAAAAAGCCTGCGCTCAGCTGAAGGTACTGAAAACACTGTCAGAATTGCAGGAGCAGCTCGATTTCCAGGAAAATGCCGCCGCATTTTTTGGTGTGCGGGCTGAACTGCAGGCCTTGACCGCAAGCTTCAAAGAGAACGGAGAGCGCATCGAACAGAACGGTCTGGGCGAACTGCTGGTTCGCCTGTCGGGCGTGCATGACCGTATCAGCGAGAAAGTCGTGCAGGCCTGGGCGGCGTTTGTGGCGGAACTGGAAGCGCGCGCGGTGCTCGCGCCCGTCTTTCTTGAGCAGCAGAAAACGCTCGGCAACACCATGGCGTACACCAGCTACCGTAACGCCCTTGATAACTTTAATCGCCAGAAGACCAGCGCGCCGGATAGCCAGGCGGTTGTCAAAAAGCTGCAGGGGTACTGCGACGAGATGGTTGAACTGAAAAAGGGGATGGAATTCAAAGCTCCTGATGATGTTCTGCGATTCTTCGATGCTCTCGATAAACAACATCAGGCCTCACTGGCGCTGCTGACGCCAGAGGTGTTGTCCTGGCTAAAAGAAAAAGCGCTGCTCCAGTCCTTCAACGTTACCCGTAAGAGAATGATTTGATGGCGGAAGTCGAACTATCTCTGCTGCATCGCGTGCTGGATGCGCTTGAAGAGCAGGAAAATGCGCTGCTGGTATGGGGTGATACCGGCGGGTTTTTTAATCTTGAGGAGTTGCTGGAGATTATTGCTCGGATAGCGCCTGAATACGATCCTGAAGAGGTGCTGGAGGGTTTGCTTGATACCGGCATGCTGATTCAGGCGCCCCATATTAGCGGCCGGCCGGTCTGGCGCACCCGCATGGGGGAAACGGTACATCTTCTGCGTAACCTACGTCAGTGGATGTTCAATAAGTCGCTGGAAGAGAGTAAAACGCTGGTCTCTGACTATCGTTTCATTCGCCGCCCGCGCAGTTATCCGCAGCGCGTTGCTGAACCGGAAGCATTAATTGCCGACTGGAAGACGCGGCTGAAACTGAGCCCGCGTATGTGCGAGATCATGCGGCAGGCGCTGGCATCCGCGAAGCCGTTTCGGCTGGCGAAGTTCCAGGCGCGCTCAACCGAGCGCATCATCCAGCACTGGCGCATGCACCAGAGCAACAGCAAAACCGCCAGCGCGACCATCGTCTGTGCCGGTACAGGGAGTGGTAAAACCCTGTCGTTTTACCTTCCAGCGCTCACCAGCCTTGCAGATGAGATCTGCCGTAATCCTGCGCGCAAGGTGCGTATTCTAGCGATCTACCCGCGCACAGAGTTGCTTAAAGATCAGTTCGCTGAGACGTTTGCCCAGTGCCGTAAGCTGGATGGATACATGCAGGCCAATGCGGGGCGCAAAATCCGTATTGCCGCATTCTTCGGCGATACGCCAGTAAAGGCGGAGTGGACTAGAAAAGACGTCAAAGGCAAATCAGGCCTGCCCTTCGGGCTGATGAAATGCCAGCAGCCCCATCCGCAAGACCCGCAGCAGCAATGCGGTGGCGCACTGGAATGGCGACGCGATGATATCTTCTCTCTTCATGAAGTGCTGACCTGTACCCAGTGCCATCATCAACTGGATGACAGCGAGATCCTGCTCACTCGCAGTACCCAACAGGCCAAAGGCAACGGGCCAGATATTCTGTTTACCACCACGGAAATGCTCAACCTTCAGATGAACTCCGGCTGGAGCAACCATCTGTTTGGCGTGGGGGAAGGTCAGGGGCCGACGCTGGTCCTGCTGGATGAAGTTCATACCTACAGCGGGACGACCGGAGCTCAAACGGCGCTGTTGTTGCGCCGCTGGATGCAGCGTACGGACTGCCTGCCGCACTTCGTGGGGTTATCCGCTACCTTGGCGGATGCTCAGCATTTCTTCGCGAATCTGGTGGGGGCTCCCGAAGAAGAGGTGGCCCTTATCGAACCCGAACCGGATGACATGATCGAAGAGGGGGCCGAGTACCTGCTGGCGCTGCGCGGTGATCCGGTATCTGAGACGGCGTTACTGTCTACTACCATTCAGGCCACGATGCTGATGTCCCGCATGTTGGACTGCGATGCGGATAAATCCAGAGGCACGTGGGGCACGAAAACCTTTATTTTTACCGATACCCTCGACGGTAACAACCGCCTCTATCACGACCTTAGCGATGCGGAAGGCTGGGAAACGACGATCCCTCCACGTATCGATCACGCCCCGCTGGCGGCGCTGCGTAACCCGTACGATTTCAGAAGCGATGAACGTTCAAAGATCGAATTGGGCCAGAACTGGAAAGCGGCGATGGATATCGGCCATGATCTCTCTCAGAACAAGGTGATTTCACGCACATCAAGCCAGGATGCCGGGGTCAATGCGCAGGCGGATGTCGTGGTTGCCACTTCATCGCTGGAAGTGGGGTATAACGATCCTCTGGTTGGTGCCGTCTTGCAGCATAAGGCGCCGAACGATGTAGCCTCTTATCTGCAGCGTAAAGGGCGTGCCGGTCGCCCTCGCGGCATGCGTCCGTGGATGCTGGTGGTGCTATCTGAATTTGGCCGCGACCGGGTCGCATTCCAGCGCTACGAAGGGTTGATGAACCCTGAGATCAAACGCCAGGGACTGCCGCTGGGTAACCAACATGTACAGAAGATGCAGGCAGCGATGGCGACGCTCGACTGGATTAGCAAGACCGGGTCATTCAAGGATGTCTGCGGCATGCTCAGGAAACCGGAGCGCGATTCGCAGAAATTTAAACGTTATTACACCCCGCTGATTACCCTGATTGAAGAGGTGCTAAAGGGGGGCAGAAAGCAGAATGAACTGATTCGTTATCTACAGGATGCGCTGCAACTGCCCGAAAATGCCATTCAGAGCATTCTCTGGAGCCCGCCGCGTTCGATTATGCTGGAGTTTCTCCCAACCATTTTACGCAACCTGAAGTCACACTGGGCGGTGAATGGCGTTGAGTGGGCGGCCCTGCGCGCACCACAGGCAGATGACGACGGTGAGCAGTATAAAACGACCTCTCCCGCGCCGGAATTTATTCCGCAAAACCTGTTTAGTGAACTGAATCTGCCGGAACTGGATATTCGTCTGATGCGCGGCCGCGATAATGTAGAACAGTGGGAAACGCTTTCTTTCTGGCAAGGAATGCGAGAGTTTGCCCCGGGACGACTGTCAAAGCGGTATGCGATTAGATCAAACAGCAGTACAGACTGGCTGGTACCTGAAACCTACGTGCCGGTGGCGACCGATGGCCGTCAGTATGTTGATTTTCCGATAGCGGAGGCATTTGGCGACAGCTATCAGGATGAGTGTACGGTGGAACACCAGGGAAAGATGATCACGGTCATTAAACCCGCGAAGGTGCTGACGACACGTGCGGATATCCGCAAACTGACGGATAAAAGTAACGCTCAGTTGCAGTGGGCGTTGAGCTTAATCAACCCCCATGTTGCCCATCCGGATGGGGTACCAAAAGGTGCCTGGAAAGGCACGCTCTCTGACGTTACCTTTTTCAACCATCAGCATATGACTCCGCTGGAGCTCGTGCGTTTTTCAACGGCATCGCAGGCATCGATACGCTTCCAGAATCGCGATCGGGCCCACGTTGAATTTAGCTGGGTGAAAGAGGGGGAAAAGGTCGGAGTAGGCAGTCGACAGTGGGTCGACGCCATGCGCCTGCGTTTTCGCCTCACGAATGAAAATGTCCTGAGCTTGCTACAGCAAGACGATATTCTGCGTGGCCTGCGGCCGGTTTATTTCCAGCATAAAGTCAGACAACTTCCGGAATTTGAGTTCGACAGTTTTAAAGCTGATTGGGTGATTGAATGCTTTATGACGCTGTTGGCCGAAACGCTGGCGGCGGGAAGCAGTGCCTCCGTTGTCTCAGCGCTGCGAGTCATGGGGACAGCGCAAGGGATGGATAGGCTCGTTGATATTCCTGCGAGCCTGTTCCAGCCTGATGCCAACAACGCCAACGGTGGCGATCAGGCGCTGCAGCTTAACCTACGTGAACTGCTGATTCGTCCGGAGATTCAACAGTTGCTGCTCGATTGCGCCGATGCGCTATGGAAGCCGGTAGGCGAGCTTGAGGGCTTTGTTGACTGGGCGCGCCAGGTGCTGGCGGATACTCTGGCCGCCGGTGTCCAACAGACGTTGAGCACACACCTTCCGGACGTTGATGAACGCGCGGTGGTGACCGATTCCCTCTGGTCGAAAGATTCTCGAACCGGGGAAGAAATACTGGAAATCTGGCTCTGTGAAATTGAATCAGGTGGCAGTGGGATTCTGATCCGGCTGCAGCAAAAATGGGCGGAAGATCCCGTCACCTTCCTGAATGTATTGGTGCGAAATCTCTCTGCCAGTGACTATGAGCAGATCGACTATGACCTGCGCATGGTGCTGGCGCTGCTACAAACCGATGAGACGTTGCGGCAGGCAGTAAGGGACGTGCGCGAGGCCAGTAATATGGACGCACGTCGAGAGGCGAATAAAAATCTGCATCTGCAGCTTTCACGCCGTGGTTTTCGCCTGTCCCATAGCTTCACTACGGTACTGTATTCGCGTCTGCTGCGAGCTGGCAGCGGGGATGACACTGATGACCAGCTTCACCAACTGCTGACGGAGTGGACCTCGCTTGAGGCGCAGTCTGGCGTTGAGTTTACGCTGAATACGATGGCGCACGCGCTGGCCGTTAAGGCCCAAGGGGCGGATTCAGAAGCGGCGGTTATCTTTGGCTTGAAGTGCCGTAATCAGAATCTACTCTGGCCGCGTGGGTACACGATTCGTCAGGCCGAACTTGGTTTCTATAATATGTTCTGCTCGCGTGCCGTGGTGACTGAACGCCTGCTGGCGGGGGCGCTGTTCAGCGAGCGCATTGAAAAGCTTTCTCTCGATCGGCCCGATTGGTTAGCATTGTTACATGTCGCGCTGCGTAAAAACGGGCGTGCAGAGCTGATTCTGCCTCGTGAGCAGCTTAGCCAGCTCCATCAAGTGATAACGACGGTACAGATTGAAGCCGTCGATCATCTGGGCCTTTTGCTGTATCCGCGCTTGGGTGAGGTCCGACGTGAGCAGGATCAGTTGATATTACGTATTGAACTCGCGGAGATGGTGCAATGACAACGAAAGCCAACCAGCGCCAGATTTTCCTCCACGGCGCGACCGGGCAGCGAGTCCTTAGAGAGGTGCTGAGCGCGCAGCTGGTGGGATTGATTCTGCAGCCTGAACCTATCTGGCTGGTATCTCCCTGGGTAAGCAACTTTATGCTATTGGATAATCGCGCCGGAAGCTGGGACAGCATTGAGCCGGCCTGGGGAGGGCGCGAGGTCGACTTTATAGAGTTGCTGGCCAGCGCCATCAACAACGGGGCGCAACTGTCGTTGGTGACGCGCGATTTACCGCAAAACCGCAGCTTTATGAAAGGGCTGGAGAATCGGCTCAATAGCCATGCGGAATACCGTCTGGAACTACGCGATCAACTGCATACAAAAGGGTTGTTAACGTCGCATTTCTTCCTGAAGGGCTCCATGAATTTTACGTGGAGCGGTGTCAATCGAAACGAAGAGTATGTCGAACTGAGCTGCGATCCGCATATGATCGGCGAGGCGATAACGGCATTCGAAAGTCAGTACCATTTTAGTGGATCACAGGAAGCGTTCTGATGCAGGCAGATTGGCTGGAAAAATTTTATGCTGACGATACATATCTGGATTTCGGTAAGGCGATGCGCGGGGAGTACAACACGCCGCAAATCAATACGCTAATCCAAAAGGCCAACGCGCAGCAGATGCCCTGCATCATTCCTTCAGCCCGCAAGGGGCGGACGGTATTTTATGGCCTGGCGCAGAACGGGCGCAGTCTTGAGGAATTGCGGCGGGTGCTGACGGCAGCGTTGGGCTCTGCGGATACGAGTGCGGATATCAAAACGCTCTATCACCCAACCGAGCCAGGGGAACAATTGCTACTTGAGCGATCTCCGAATGGGATCCTGTCTTTCCATTTTTTACAGGTTGCCGTGACAACGGCTGAAGAGGCCGCGAAGTTGCGGGGGGAGCGGACGAAAAGAGTGTATGCCATGCTGGAAACGGTCATGGAGCTCTACTGTCAACGACCGGTGCTGAATACGCTGATTAGCCGACAGACAGGGCGTATCCTGCGTGACTTTTACACTGCCTGTCATGCCCATGATGGAAAAGCCGCTGAGCTCTACCTACAGGAGCTTCGGGGAAATCAGGCTCTGTCGCCGCTGAACCTGCTGTTTCTCGAACTCCAGGGGATGGCTGCCTCGGCGAAATGGGAAGCGATACTGACCTTCCCCCGCCTGGACGTGCTGCTTCAGGGGCGAGTGCCTGAACGTATTCAGCGCCTGCTTTTGCGTTCGACCGGGCATTACATGATGAATGCCATTCAGAAGGCGAACTTCCCGGAGGATTTAAGGGATGGTGCCCGCCGACTGGCGCTTGATATGCTGCCGCTGTACAAAACAAAGCCGGGGTTTGCCCATCACGACAACTTCCTCCCGGATTGGCAGCTTTGGGCGATGGGGGCGGCACTGCTGGGCATTAATGGGTGGCAAACGGCTAGCCCTGTCCTGCGGCACGATTGGATTCAACAGGTTGAGGATTGGGTTAATAATGCCAGCGCGCTGCCAGTCGTTGTGCAGGATGCCGAACAGAAACTGATCCAGGCCCCGGTAGTGACGTTGTTGAGCGTTGACGATGCGATAGCCTTATTAGCCGAAGCCTTCATGGCGGACGTGGAGCGCGAGAGCGAAATTTTTGCTCAAATGAGCGCTATGCCAGAGGTCACGCAACAGGCGTTGCAGGCAACACCGAAGTACTGGGACGCTTGGCTGGGGCTAAAGAAACGCTGTGAACCACAGGGCTATGGCTGGCATCACTGGCTGCTTGACGTTCAGCAGGCGACGGACAGCCAGCAGTATGAATCATTACGTCAGAAATTGATGATACAGTATATGGACTGGCTCCCTGCGACCTTTGATGAGCAGCAGTGGATGCAACTGCTGGGCCAACAACCGACTGGCATGCTGGGTCAGGCGCTGCGTGACGGTTTACCTAACGTGCTGCAATGGTTTAATGAGTATGGCGTCAGCGTTTCCTCCTCTTTCTGGTCTGAATGGCTGACGCTGCTTGCGCTGGAAGGTGTTAGTTCCGTTGAGGATGTCCGACTTGGCGGTATGATCCTTGATACGCTGCTTTCCGGTAGCTTCAGTCACAAGGAGTATCTTGACGCGCTTGACGCTATCGAGGAGCTGTGCAGGAAGAATGAATCATCACGTACGGTGGAGTACGCGCTTGATATTGCTGAGGTTCTGTATGACCGGGTGAGTGGCGATGACGCTCGCCGGTTACGCTACTGGGTGGGCGTTCAGGAGATGCTGGTGCGTCGTTGGGAGAGGCTTGACAACAGCATGCAGCTTTTGGCTCGCATGGTGGAACGACTCTACCTGGGTAATGACGCCGGCAACACCTTCCCGACGGAAATCACGACAGCGGGTGTAGCCTCTCCGTTACATCGCGATCTCAGCGGGAAAAAACTGGTGATTTATAGCCTGACGGAAACCGCCGCCCGACGCGGTAGAGACGCGCTGATGAAGTTGTATCCGGGGCTGTCTATTGAACTTAATGCTGATCATGTGGCCACGGATGCGCTGATCAATGCCGCGAGAAAAGCGGACTACTTTATCTTCGCCAGCGGTAGCTCAAAACATCAGGCGTTTTATACGGTAACCAGTTGCCGCGAGGATATTATTTATCCTGCAGGCAAGGGAGCCTCAAGCATGGTTGCTGCCTTTATTCGAGAACTGGTCTGATTTAGCAAGGAATAGCACCTGCTATTCCTTGTCTATTATTCACCGCGATAAATGCAGCCTGCAGAGCACGTCTCTTTAACGACGACTGAGCTAAGGATTGGGAGTTGCGGCTTAATCTGATTCCAAATCCATTCAGCAAGCACTTCGCTGGTAGGATTCTCCAATCCAGGAATATCATTGAGATAGTAATGATCTAGGCGATCTAGCGTCGGCTTGAAAATGGCCTTGAGTTCAGCGAAATCAATAATCCAGCCTGTGTGTTTATCAACTTCACCGGTAATCTCAAGGCGCACGACAAAGGAGTGTCCGTGTAGTCGGCCGCATTTATGGCCTTCAGGAACATTGGGAAGACGGTGTGCGGCTTCAAAACTGAAATCTTTGTATAGTGTAGTGTTCATGGTTACCTCATTTTTTGTTATACAGTAACAATAACAGCTAGGATTTCCTAGTATTTCTGAGTTAGCTATCACTACCTTATTGATAGAAAAATATTCAGCTCGAGCCTACTCGGGCTGTTTTAGAGTGTGAGTCTATGTGCAGGCTGATCATGCAACTAAATTACTGGTTAATGTGCCTTCCGTTGCGGGCCAAAGCGTTCTAACAGGCTAAGTAGTTGCTCATGAACCTCGTTTCCATAATCAAACAGTCGCGCATGCCCCTGCTGATAGTTCGCCAGCACGTACAGAAGCAATAAGGCTTATGCGGCGCACGCTGTTCGCCTTTACACCAGATGGTAATGTCGGCAATCGCCTGTTCGAGAGTTTTGCTGGAAGCCATCGCGTTACGGAAGAAGGTAAATAATTGCGATGATGCTCGCAAAACTCAGACCAATCAACCCGCAATCAACAAAAACATGACCTTACCGCACACAACTCTATTTCCTGAATCCTCCTCGCAAATTCCAAATTTACCCCGCACCAAACCGCTGTATTTATATTCAGCTCTGTATAATGAGTACCAGAAATTACGCCAACCGGCAAAGGAAGTATCGAAGAGTATTTAAAGAGATATTTCGCGATATGAAGGTGCTGCAACACCTCCATACCGCTAACCACAAACAACTGAAAAGGAGTTGAAAATGGCTGCGACAAATTTTAAGCCAGAGTTTACTGTTTGCAAAACAGAATCAGACGCTTTCACCGGCATGATTGAAAACCACGAGCTGGTACGCAAAAACAGCGCCCGCCGCCTTCACGGCAACCAGCTCAATGCGGCTCCCGTCCATCCCCGCGCGGAAACGCCGCAGGACAGTACCGCCTGCTGCGAACTGTATGCGTGCATAGACATGAAATACCTTCTTCTGGGCGGTGACTGGTTAACCCGTGCAGGGTTTATCAACGGTATGCCGGTGAAAATCCGCGCCATGAAAGACTGCATTGTGATTACGCCGCAGCATACAAGAGAATTATGGGGATGCCTGGAAGGTATGAGCGTGGTGAATATAAATAAGCAGAAAGTCGCGCAGTGGTTAAAAACGCTTCCGGGTGCGTTGAATGATACTGGGGATATACCTGTGGTGAAGCGCGGAACTGGTCTGGCAGAATAAGAATAATATCTAAAATCTCCCTTCATTAATCCTGTAAAAGGATAAGTTAATACGGACGTGAATACACATGTCCGTATTTTTCATTTTTTATGAATTATCTAACTCTGCTGGTGCACTCAATAAATCGGTTGTAACATTACCTGCAAAGCGACAGGAAGGGCTGATTATGCTTCATGCAAAGTTAAAAAATAATATCCTGATTGGCCTGGCATGCCTCATTGCTTCCTTCTTTATCGTCCTGTTTCCCTTGGGAGGCTTACTCGATTACTTATCTCAAGCCAGCAATGATTTTTTAAATCGCACCGGTTTAGGGTTTGCTGATGGTGAAACAGACCCATCATTCCTGTGGGGGCTGGGTGGGATGATGGTCGTCGTTACCGCTTTACTGATGTTCATCATCCGAAAGATATGCAGCCTGAAACATGCATGAGATTTTTCATTGAAGCTTACTATCATTCCTTCATCGATTCATGAGCATCTTCCTGGCAGGGTGAAAGTGAATCTGCATTCATTTTCACCCTGCATAACTTTAGCGCGTAACGATCAGATTCACGTCGTAACCGCCCGTGTTATTGGCATATTCCGATGCCTTGTTGGTATCGTTAAAAATAAAGGCGATTTCACCCTCTGTCGGAGCTTTCCACGGCTTGCCGCCGGAACCGATTGAATGGATATGATCGCCAATTTTAATCAACAACGCGCCTGCAATGGCACCCGGCAGAACAAAGGTCGGGTCAGGTGCCTTAGCGGAAGGATGCTGGCTGTCGCCATCCGGCCCGAAGGTGCGCCCGCGGCTGTCATACTGGGCCTGACCTGCGGCAACCAGCAGAATGCTATCGCCCTGGCGGACGGTGATCCCGGTCTTCACCCATTCACTGCTGGTTGCAGGAATGTGGCCTTTCCACTGAACGGGGTCTTGTGTCGCGAGTTCTTCATCACTCCCAAGATAAACATCCGCCTGGAATGAACCTGTATTATCACTGTGGGATGAATCGCTAATGAATAATCTCAGCTCGCCGCTTTCCGGTGCAGCCAGTTGATATACGCCGGTACCGATATCATAGCTTTTGCCAGATTCGCTGAAACGCGCCTTGAGGATGGCAATATCCTTTTTTTGTCCGCCTTTACCGATATTGCCGCCCGGATAAGCCCATGCGTGCTCTTCCTTGCCATATTTGATCAGACCCGTAGCGATAATGGTGATCTTATCGCCTTTGTTGACCTTCAGACCGGTATTGATACCTTGTTCTTTTGTTGAATCAATGGCGCCAGACCATGCGCTTTTTGTAGACATGTTCTATCTCCCTTCGGATGTCAGTGTTTTGTATTTCAGCAGGGCTTAATTATTCCCGGCGTGATAATAGTTATCTGATATCAACGGTGCGAGACCGTGTGACGTAGACAGCGTAGAATTGCTTATCGGTGACGGCAAATATAAAAAACACGAATTGATGGATGTTATTTTGCTAAAAACAGGGCATGCCTGGGTTTGAGTATTTGCCTTTTAAGAAAAATCTGAGTTAATTCGCTTTAGCAAAAAACGGTTCTGAATGAAAATGGAGGGTTGTATAAAGCAATTTAATTCCCCTGAGAAAATACAGGTGTTTTCTCAGGGGGGCATTATTATGCAGGCGCGCTACTGAATATTGACGGCTTTGCCGTCCACCCAGACGCGGATGATATTATTGCGTCTGGCGTTATAGATAATTTTCTGCAATCTGTCTTCCGGCGCGTCTTCAGCCGTATCGATATAAATATCGCTTCCGGCGGCCCGGGTATCGATCACAATGGCATCGAACTGGTAGCCGACCGCCAGCTTGCCCACACGCAGGTCAAGCACCTCTTCTGCGCCGCCGGTCGCCAGCCAGAACGCTTCCCGGAAGCTGATTGCCGAGCCGGGTCTGCCGCGCTGTTCTGCGGCGATACGGGCATCGACGCCATCATTCAGGGCTTTACTGGCGGTTATGGCATGGCGGCAGGCATCAAATACCGAAGGGCTATGACCGCCCGCAATATCGGTGCCTAAGCCGACGTTAAGTCCGCGGTCCAGCATGGCGCGCAGGGGGAAGACCGCATTGGCAAAGTAGAAGTTGGACAGAGGACAGTGCGCGACGCCAGCCTGAGTTTGCTTGATCAGGTCGGCATCGTCATCTTCGATGTGGTTTGAATGCGCGAGTACGGTCTTTCTGGTCAGCAGGCCAAAATCCCGCAGTGCCGTGGTATCCGTTTTACCCAAACGCTGCTTAACGTAAGCATGTTCCCAGTCGCTTTCCGAGCAGTGGGTCTGCACGTGGCAGCCTGTTTCAGTGGCAAGCTTGCCCAGGCCTTCCAGAAGCGCATCCGTACAGGACGGAATAAACCGTGGGGTGATAACCGGCAGCACGCGTTTTGCCGTATTGCCGGGGAGCTGTGCAACCGCGTGAATAAATGCGCGGGTCCCGGCGATGGCTGTCTCCGCGCTTTCATCCCGGTAGTAGTCAGGGCACTGGGAGGGGTCATCCATCGCCACGCGACCAACCAGCGCCCGCTGACCCTGCGCCAGACAAATACGGGCCAGCTCCACGCTGCTTTCGGTGTGTAGAGTGGCGAAGTAGACGGCGGTGGTGGTGCCGTTCGCCAGCAGCGCATTGACCAGTTCCGTGTAGTTGCGGCGGGCAAATGCGATGTCGGCGTATTTTGCCTCCAGCGGGAACGTGTAGTCATTCAGCCACTCTTCCAGCGGCTTATCGAGAGCCTTGCCCATCTGCGGCCACTGAGGGGCATGAACATGGAGATCGATCAGGCCCGGCAGCAGGTACTGGTCTGAAGAGAGTTCGGTAAGCTTTCCTGCCTTACGGGCCGCGTCTCGCACGGGCCTGAACGCGCCATCGTCACCCTGTATAATATCGACAATGGTGCCGCTGCCATCGATACAGAACAGCGTGTCGCTAAAGTGGGTCACACGGTCTTTTGATTCCGCCGTGTAGCCCTGAGCGCTGACAACCTGCTGCCAGGGGAATGCGTGTAGGGTGTTCATATCATCGTCCTTTTTCATCATCACGCTGAAAGGGAAATTGCCCGAGAGTCAGGTATTATTATTCGCTTAAAAAGCCTGGCATAAAACCAAAATACATCAACTTATTGATGAGTTAATAAGGTGGCATTTGTTTCTGTATTTGCGGGGGTAATAAAGGGAGGCTGTAATGATAAACGGAAGCTACAGGAACTTATTAGGCAAAATAGTTAAATAGCCGACGTGTTATCCACTCTTTGAACCTCTTTTTTATCACGCTCTTTTTATTATACTTTTTATTGTGGTGAATCCCCCTGTGCGGTGGGGCATAATTTATGGGTTAACGTCATTGTGCGGGCTTTGCTCACCGGGAGGCACCCGGCACCACACTCGTTAATTCTGAGGTGCCAGGATTCAATTATTCTATATCGCTTCGATTTATATCATTCTTTAATCGTGTTGCATTCGTTCTTTCACCGCGTTAACCAGCACAGCGTGAAGTTCGCCAACGGTTAAATCGCGTATCACAGGTTCTGGTATGCCACGCACCCAGCGGATAAATCGACAGATGCCAAAAAAGTCTATACCTTCACCCGTAAACAGATACTCGTTATCAGCAAGAGAGAACGTTTTCCTATAGCCATCCTCTTCCGTGGCAAGCTGAATGCCAAAAGCTTCTTCGCAGTCTTCCAGTAGGTCTTCGCCGTCGATACCGCAAATATGCAAATCGGCCTCAATCCAGGTGTTGTTATCAATAGGTTTACGATGTATCCCAGATGACTCACGTACGACCTCAATAACTTGTGCGAGAGTAGGTTCCATTTACAAAATATTCCGTATTCGTTAGTTTCAATTGGCTATCCGGAACTTAACAGTCACCCGCTATTCGATAAGGTGTGAAGTAAAGTACTGATCCAGAAAGCGTGATTATCTTTGCTATGGTTTGAAACCGGGTTTACCATTTTCCCTACGCCACTCCTTTACTTCCTGGACAACGCCTTCGGGACTGTCTTCTCTATCTTCTCGTGGATAGTAAATAAGATCGGAACCATCAGGGTGCTCAGTCAATCGTTTGAATTCGAGGATGTTTTTTATATCTTCAGCTTCAGTGGTACCAGATAAATCAAAAAATTTTCTTACAAATTCCAAAAATTTTTCTTCTGTGTAATCTTCAATTTTATCCATTTTTTCATCTTAGATGAGAGCTTTTAGTATGCCCGATACGATTATCGGGCAATGCCTCTCACCAATTATCCCTATAGTCGAAAGAAACCTGATGGTCATAAATCGTGGGGGTTGTTTTATGTAAAAAGTGTGCTTGAAGAACTGGTATCCATTCGGCTTCAACATCAAAGAAACCATTATATACATTGTTCTTAGTCGGTATAAGAAGACCTTTGGTCATGATCTCCGCATTATCGCCGAAATCGTTCGAAAATTCTGTGCCTTCACCTAGTTCGGTTGTCTTATCATACCATTGCGGCCTAACCTTAAAACCCATTACAGCCCTCTTTTTTTAAAAGTTTTGTGGGTAGCTAAAAATTATTAGCATGTGTAATGAAGCTAAAGTCACACTTGAAAAAAGTACTACAACTTCATGACGCTGTTAGTGATTACTTGAATCCCGGTTTATTGTTTGCCATACGCCATTCTTTAACTTCCTTAACGATGCCTTCAGGGCTATCATCTTTTCCATCTTCGGGATAAAAAATAAGGTCTGCTCCAGCCGGATGTTCTGCGAGTCGTTCGAACTCTCTAACCAGACGATTACCGTATTCCTCAGTTTCACCTTCTGCATTACAAATCTTACGGACCAAATCCAGGAATTCTAATTCTGTAAAATCGCTTATTACTTTCATATTAATTACCTCTGT
>Ga0308157_10002133_pt1 | contig 34515 bp, 29 predicted proteins | sample PhyBR1_FD_201035 | JGI IMG/M metagenome (GOLD analysis project Ga0308157, IMG submission 201035) | Phyllosphere microbial communities from UC Gill Tract Community Farm, Albany, California, United States - DLSLB.R1 | ecosystem: Host-associated > Plants > Phyllosphere > Unclassified | place: USA... | reverse complement strand
GCTGCAGAGGGAGGCGAGTGACATGCGGGTGCGCGACGACATGACGTTCCCTTCCGACGAGTACGAGCGCCGGATCGCCGATCTCCGGCACCGCATGCAGCAGCGTCTGCTCGACGCGGTGGTGATCACCGATCCCGAGAACCTGATGTACCTGACCGACTACCAGACAACGGGGTACTCGTTCTTCCAGGCGCTGGTCGTGCCGATCGACTCCGAGCCCTTCATGATCACGCGACAGATGGAGGAGTCGAACGTGCTCGAACGCACGTGGGTCGAGATCACCCGGCCCTACCCCGACACCGGCGACGCGATCCAGCAGCTGGTCACGACGCTGAAGGAGTTCGGTCTCGACACCAAGAACGTGGGCTACGAACGCAACAGCTACTTCTTCCCCGCCTACCATCAGGATCGGGTCCACACCTCATTCCGTGCCGGGCAGCTGATGGACTGCTTCGGCATCGTCGAGCAGGGGCGCCTGCGCAAGTCTCCGTACGAGATCGATGTGATGCGCCGCGCGGCGCATGCCGCGGAGGCCGGCATGCGGGCGGGCCTCGCGGCCGCTCAGGTCGGGGCGACCGAGAACGACGTCGCCGCCGAGATCTCGCGGGGCATGTTCACGGCTGGAGGGGAGTACCCGGCTGTGATGCCGTACGTGGCGAGCGGGCCGCGCACCATGATCGGCCACGCCACGTGGGAGGGCCGCGAGCTGCGATCCGGCGACGCCGTCTTCCTCGAGGTCGGCGGCTGCTATCGCCGGTACCACGCGGCGATCATGCGCACGGTGCTGCTGCATGAGATGACGCCGGCGATGGAGCACGCCCAGGAGCGGATGACGACGGCTCTGCGCGAGCTGAAGGCGGCGTTGCGGCCCGGCCTCACCGTCTCTGACGCCGACTCGATCGTGCGCACCATCATCTCCGACAACCATGTCGGCGCCGAGCTGGTGACGCGCGCCGGCTATTCGATCGGCATCGCGTTCCCGCCGAGCTGGGATGAGGGATACATCCTCAGTCTCATGCCGGGCGGCGACACGGTGCTGGAGGAGGGGATGACGTTCCATGTCATCCCCTGGATGTGGGGCGTGGAGGGCACGCGCACCGTCGGAATCTCCGACACGGTGCGCATCACCGAGACCGGATGCGAGTCGTTCTTCGAGCTCGACGAAGAATTCACGATTAGCCCGGGAGCAGAGGCCGCAGGCAATGAGCCCGTCGGTCTGCGAGCAGTGTGACGGCGAAGGGACGAGACATCATGACCGACATGTTCACGGCGACCGACCCGACGACGGGCGAGGTCGTGCACGAGGTGCAGACACTGGATCCGGCCGGTCTCGAGCGCGTGCTCGCACGCGCGGATCAGGCATACGACGCGTGGCGTCGCTGGTCGATCGCCGATCGCGCCGGCGTGCTGCGGGCGATTGCTGCGGCGATGCGCGACGACCTCGAGCGGCTGGCGATGCTGATGACCGAGGAGATGGGCAAGCCGATCACGGAGGCGCGCGGGGAGGTCGAGAAGGCCTGCTGGGCCGCCGAGCACTATGCGGATCATGCGGCCGCGTACCTTGCGCCGGAGGAGCTTTCGAGCGATGCGACGCGGTCGTACGTGCAGCACATCCCGCTCGGCCCGGTGCTCGGCGTGCTCCCGTGGAACGCGCCCTTCTGGCTGGCGTTCCGCTTCTGCGCGCCGACCCTCATGGCCGGCAACACCTGTGTGATGAAGCACGACCGGCACGTGCCGGGCTGTGCCGAGGCGATCGCGGATCTCGTCGCTCGCGTCGCCGAGCAGCATGGAGCTCCTTCCGGTCTCCTGCAGAACGCACCGATGGGCCACGAGCTCGTCGAGAAGGCACTCGGTGACCAGCGCATCCGCGGGGTGTCGCTCACCGGATCCGACCGCGCCGGGTCGGCGGTCGCGCAGATCGCGGCGCGCGAGATCAAACCCGCCGTGCTGGAACTCGGCGGATCCGATCCCGCGATCGTGCTCGCAGACGCCGATCTGTCGCACGCCGCCGACGTGATCACGAAGATGCGGATCATCAACGCCGGTCAGTCGTGCATCGCCGCGAAGCGCGTCATCGTCGAAGAGTCGGTGTACGACGAGTTCGTGCAGCTGTACGCGGAGCGGCTCGCCGCGCTGACCGTCGGAGACCCGCGCTCGGAGGACACGCAGGTGGGGCCGATCGCGCGCGACGACCTGCGCCGGAACCTCCACCGACAGGTGTCCGAGTCAGTGGAACAGGGCGCGCGGCTGCACTTCGGCGGTGAGATCCCCGAGGGCGACGGCTACTTCTATCCCGTAACGCTGCTGAGCGACGTGGAGCCGGGAATGACGGCGTGCTCGGAGGAGACGTTCGGGCCCGTCGCAGTCGTGATGCCCGCGGCGAACGCCGACGCGGCGGTGGCGATGGCCAACGATTCGCCCTACGGACTCGCGGCGAGCGTGTGGACCGGATCCGCCGAGCGCGGCGAACAGGTCGCGCGCGAGATCGTCGCGGGACAGGTCGCCGTCAACGGCATCGTCAAGACGGATCCGCGGTTGCCGAGCGGGGGAGTGAAGCGATCCGGGTACGGGCGCGAGCTCGGCCCCGACGGCATCCGCGCGTTCGTCAACCGACAGCAGGTCTGGGTCGGCCCGGCCAGGAGCTGACCTGGAATGCAAGAACGCCCGGACCGAGCGGTCCGGGCGTTCTCGTGACGGGCAGGGCCGGTCACATGTTGATCATGTGACCCGCGAGGCCGTGGAAGCCCTCCTGCAGCGCCTCCGACAGCGTCGGGTGCGTGTGCACGTTGCGCGCGGCCTCGAGCGCGGTGAGATCCCACTTCTGCGCGAGCGTGAGCTCGGGAAGCAGCTCGGACACGTCGGGGCCGATCAGGTGGCCGCCGAGCAGCTCGAGGTGCTCGGAGTCGGCGATGAGCTTGACGAAGCCGATCGGCTCACCGAGGCCGTTCGCCTTGCCGTTGGCGCTGAACGGGAACTTCACGACCTTGACGTCGTGGCCTTCCGCCTTCGCCTGCTCTTCGGTGAGACCGAAGCTCGCGACCTGGGGCGAGCAGAACGTCGCGCGCGGCATCATGCGGTAGTCGCCGAGCGTCTGCGTCTCGGCTCCCGCGATGGTCTCGGCCGCCACGACGGCCTGCGCCTCGGCGACGTGCGCGAGCTGCAGCTTCGCTGTGATGTCGCCGATCGCGTACACGCCGTCGACGTTCGTGCGCATGTGGTCGTCGATTTCGACGGCGCCGCGCTCAGTCAGCTTGACGCCGGTGTTCTCGAGGCCGTAGCCCTCGGTGCGCGGCGCGAAGCCGACCGACATGAGCACCTTGTCGGCGTCGATCGTGCCCTCGGTGCCGTCCTTCTTCTTGTACGTCACGTGCACGCTCGTGCCGTTGTCGTCGGCCGAGGTAACGCCCGTCGAGGTGAGGATCTCGATGCCGTACTTCTTGTACTGCTTCGTGATCTCCTTCGACACATCGGCGTCTTCGTTCGGCAGCACGCGGTCGGCGAACTCGACGATGGTGGTCTTCACGCCGTAGTTCGACAGCACGTAGGCGAACTCCATGCCGATCGCCCCCGCACCGACGATGACGATCGAGCCGGGGAGGTCGCGGTCGAGGATCTGCTCCTCGAACGACACGACGTTCTTCGAGAGTTCGATGCCGGGCAGCGAGCGCACGACCGAACCGGTCGAGATGATGACGTGATCAGCCGTGACGCGCTCGACAGATCCGTCGGCCTTCGTCACGTCGATCGACTTCGCGTCGACGAAGGAGCCGCGCCCCTCGTATTCGGTGACCTTGTTCTTCTTCATCAGGAAGTGGATGCCCTTGACGTGCGTCTCCGACACCTTGCGGCTGCGGTCGAACGCCGCACCGAAGTCGAAGGTCACGTCACCGGAGATCCCGAAGAAATCGGCCTTGTGATTGAAGGTGTGGGCGATCTCTGCGTTCTTCAGGAGAGACTTCGAGGGGATGCAGCCCACGTTGAGGCAGACACCGCCCCAGTACTTCTCCTCGATGATCGCGGTGTTGAGTCCGAGCTGTGCGGCGCGGACAGCGGCGACGTAACCGCCGGGACCCGCACCGAGAATGACGACGTCGTGGTGAGCCATGGCTCCAGCCTAATACGTGCTGAGCCGACGAATCCCGACGGATCAGGAGCGGCGCGAACGAACGATCATCGTGATGATGAAGATGAGGATCGCGACGACGATCACTCCGCCGACGATCGAAAGGATCACGGGCGTGGACATGCCGCTGTCCACAGGCTCCGCAGCGTCCGACGGATCCGCCTGCGCGGGGGCGTCCGACGGGTCCGCGGACGGCGTCGGCTCGGCCGTTTCGGACGGGGTCGCGGTCGGCGTCGCCGCGGGAGCCGCGCTCTCGGCGGAGAACGTGAACATCTGGCTGCCTGCGTGACCGTCTGCGTACACGACCTGCCACACCACGGTGTACTGCCCTGCGGGGGCGCCTGCGGCATCGAGGGCGGTCGAGACGGTGGGGCCGTCGACCTGGGCCTCGCCCGTGGCATAGTTCGTGCAGTCGCGCGTGTCGGCGTTGCCCGGGTCGGCGATGAGCAGGCCGGCATCGGTGCACGTCTCGTCGAACACGCGGATCTGCGTCGTCGACTCGCCGTTCGCCTGCTGCTCTTCGGGGAGCGGGGGCGTGAGGTCGTCGCTGAACGTCAGGGACACCTCGTCGGGCAGCACGTCGACGACGCTCGGCTGATCGGGCAGATCGCCCTCGGGCGTGGTCGAGATCAGCTCGGAGTGAGCGGCTGCGGGCGCGGCGACCGCGAGCGGGGCGGCGAATGCGGCTACAGCAAGAGCCGCGATCGACAGCGAACGCACGAGGCGCGGGCGGCGGGGGTGCGAGTCATGTTCCATCACACCTGTCCACAGTACGCGCCGGATCGCACGAACGGCCCGCGAATGCGGCAGCTGACAGCACGAACTTCGGCGCGCCGCAGGGGTGCGATCGGATAGGCTGTGACGAAGAGGAAGGAGCGCCCGTGTCACAGAACTTCAGCGAACCGGCGTCGGCCGCTACGCGGCACATCCCGCACATCGACGGGCACGACGGTTCGGGCGATCGCACGCAGACCTTCGGGCACGATTCCGACCTGTCGTTCATCCCGTTCCGCGGGGAGCTCTCGCAGCCCGAGCTCGAGGCGATCTCGGCGCTTCCGTCGGGCGCAGCGCTGCTTCTCGTGCGCTCCGGTCCCGCTGCGGGAGCGCGCTACCTGCTTGACAGCGATTCGACGACGGTCGGGCGCCACCCGAACGCGAACATCTTCCTCGACGACGTGACCGTGTCGCGTCGCCATGCCGAGATCACGCGCAGCCGCGGGGCATTCGACCTCGTCGACCAGCGCTCGCTCAACGGTACGTACGTCGACGGAGAGCGCGTTGACCGCGCGCTTCTCCGCAACGGCGACGAGGTGCGCATCGGCAAGTTCCGATTGAACTTCTTCAGCTCCCCGCGAGACCTGCGGGCGGCGACCTCCTGATGGCGGCGGCGGCCGCATCACACGCCTCCGCTGCGCCGCTGCTGTCGATCGGTCAGGTGCTCTCGAAACTCACCGGCGAGTTTCCGGCGCTGACATCGAGCAAGCTGCGGTTCCTCGAAGTGCAGGGGATCGTAACGCCCGAGCGCACGTCATCCGGGTATCGCAAGTTCTCACCCGCCGACGTCGAGCGGTTGCGGCTCGCGCTCACGCTCCAGCGCGATCACTACTTACCGCTGCACGTGATCCGCGCGTACCTCGATGACATCGATGAGGGGCGCGAACCCGATCTGCCACAGTCGCCGCCATCGATCCATCCGCAGAGCCGCTCGTACTCGCGCAGCGCGCTGCTCGAGGCCTCGGAGGCGTCGGCACAGCTGTTGGGCGACGCGTTCAGCCTCGGTCTCATCCAGCCCGCTGAGCTGTACACGAGCCAGCACGTCACGCTGCTGCGCGCGCTCGTCGCACTCGAGAGGCACGGAATCGATCCGCGGCACGTGCGCGCGCTCCGACAGGGCGCCGAGCGCGATGTCGCGCTGATCGAGGCATCGTTGTCGACCTCGCTCAAGCGCTCCGACACGGTGTCGCGGTCGCACGCTCACGAGATAGCGCCCAAGCTCGCCGAGCGCCTCGACGAGGTGCGCGGGATCTTCGTGCAGCAGGCGCTCGAGCGACTTCTGTCCGACTGATTCGAAACGTTCGATCACGATTCATAACGCTTGATCGACACGCCGCGTCGTCCAGAGCGGATGTCGTTGCCGGGGGCGCCCGGCCACCGTACGGTGGGGGAAACGCCTGGTACTCGAGAGGACGAAGATGAGCGCGGGATATCCCCACGACAGCGGTTACGCCGTCGATCTGCTCTTCACCGACGGTCTTCCGCAGCTTGACCCCGACAGGGGCTATCGCGGAACCATCGCGGCGAAGGCGGCGGGCATCACGTACCGACAGCTCGACTACTGGGCCCGCACCGAGCTCGTGGTGCCGACCATCCGCGACGCGAAGGGATCCGGCTCGCAGCGCCTCTACGGCTTCCGGGACATCCTCGTGCTCAAGCTCGTCAAGCGTCTGCTCGACACGGGGATCTCGCTGCAGCAGATCCGCATCGCCGTCGAGCAGCTGCATGCGGCGGGAATCCGCGATCTCGCGTCGACGACGCTCATGAGCGACGGTGCGTCGGTGTACCTGTGCACGTCTAACGACGAGGTCATCGACCTCGTCAGCAGGGGACAGGGCGTCTTCGGGATCGCCGTCGGAAAGGTGCTGCGCGAAGTCGAGTCGACGCTCGTCGACTTCGAGCCCGCCGTGCCGGATCCGGTCGACGAATTGGCCGCGCGCCGTTCCCGGCGCACTGCATAGCCTCATGAAGAAGGCCCCCGCTCGAGCGGGGGCCTTCTTCATGACGTCAGTGCGACTGCGGGCCGCTTTCCGGAACCTCGATGTTTCCGGCCTCGACGATGTGGTCGAGCAGCTGATCGAAATCCGTCGCGAGCTCCTGCGCCGATTCGCCCGGCCACACGTGCAGCGGCTTCGCGGCACCCTGAGCCTGTTGCAGCGACGTGCGCTCGGGCAGCTGGGGCTCGAGCACGAGATCGCCGAACATGTCGCGCAGCTCCTTGATGCGGAACTGGTGCTCGACCGACTGCGGCCTGACGCGGTTGACGATGATGCCGAGCGGCTGCAGTCGCGACGACAGACCGCGGCGGATCTCCTCGATCGCACGCAGCGCGCGGTCGGCGGCCGCGACGGAGAACAGGCCGGGTTCGGTGACGACGCTCACGCGATCACTCGCGGCCCACGCGGTACGGGTGAGGGCATTGAGGGACGGCGCGCAGTCGATGAGCACGAGGTCGTACTCGTCCTCGACGAGGGCCAGAGCCTCCTCCATCTTCCAGACGTCGCGCACCGACGGATGGGGCCCGTCGTAGTTGATGGCCGAGGGGCTGCCGAGCATGATGTCGATCTTGCCGGGGTGGACCTTCGTCCATCCGCTCGGCGCGATCGCCTGACGGACCGTCTTCTCCTTGGGGTTCTCGAGCACATCCGCGACGTTGAGTCGTCCTGCCGTCGAGACGTCCAAACCGGTTGAGACATCGGACTGCGGGTCGAGGTCGACGACGAGTGTTCGGATGCCTCGGGCGAACGCCGCGGAGGCGAGACCGAGGGTCACCGTCGTCTTGCCGACGCCGCCCTTGAGGGAACTGACGCTGAGTACGTGCACAATGCCTACGCTACCTTCCTCTAGGCTGTGAGCTGTCCTCATCCTCAGAAGAATCGGTGAAAACCCGGCCAAAGGAGACAGATGTTCTCGAAGGTTCTTGTAGCGAATCGCGGAGAGATCGCCATTCGCGCATTTCGTGCCGCATACGAACTGGGCGCCCGAACGGTCGCCGTCTTCCCCGCAGAGGACCGGAACTCCTTGCACCGGTTGAAGGCCGACGAGGCCTACCAGATCGGCGAAGAAGGACATCCCGTACGCGCGTATCTCGATGTCGATGAGATCGTGCGCGTCGCGGTCGAATCCGGCGCCGATGCGATCTACCCCGGCTACGGATTCCTCTCTGAGAACCCCGACCTCGCGGCGAAGGCCGCGGAGAACGGCATCACGTTCATCGGTCCGCCCTCGCACGTGCTCGAAATGGCGGGCAATAAGGTCACGGCGAAGAGCCACGCGATCGCCGCCGACGTGCCGGTGCTGCGCTCGACAGACGCCACGGACGACGTCGAGGTGCTCCTCGCCCAGTCCGACGACATCGGTTTTCCGCTGTTCGCAAAGGCGGTGGCCGGCGGCGGCGGGCGCGGCATGCGCCGCGTCGAGAGCAAGGACGACCTCGCGAGCGCGCTCGAGGAAGCGATGCGCGAAGCCGGCAGCGCATTCGGTGACGCACGCATGTTCCTCGAGCAGGCCGTGCTGCGGCCGCGCCACATCGAAGTGCAGATCCTCGCCGATGCCTCCGGTCACACTGTGCACCTGTTCGAGCGCGACTGCTCGGTGCAGCGTCGCCATCAGAAGGTCGTCGAGCTCGCGCCCGCACCGAACCTCGACCCCGAGGTCGCGCAGGCTCTGCACCGTCACGCCGTCGCCTTTGCCGAATCGATCGGCTACATCAACGCCGGCACCGTCGAGTTCCTGCTCGAAACCGCTGGCCCGCGCACCGGCGAGGTCGTCTTCATCGAAATGAACCCGCGCATCCAGGTCGAGCACACGGTGACCGAGGAGGTCACCGACGTCGACCTCGTACAGTCGCAGATGCGCATCGCATCGGGCGAGACGCTCGACGACCTCGGGCTGTCGCAGGAGAACATCGTGCTGCACGGCGCGGCCATGCAGACGCGCATCACGACCGAGGATCCGGCCAGCGGGTTTCGACCCGATACGGGCAAGATCACGACGTACCGTTCGCCGGGCGGCGCGGGGATCCGCATCGACGGCGGCACGACCGCTGCAGGATCCCAGGTCTCGCCGCACTTCGATTCGATGCTCGCGAAGCTCACGGTGCGCGGCCGGGACTTCCCGACCGCCGTCGCGCGCGCCCGCCGTGCGCTCGCGGAGTTCCGCATCCGCGGCGTCGCCACGAACATCCCGTTCCTGCGCGCCGTACTCGACGACCCGGCCTTCGTGGCGGGCGACCTGTCGACGTCGTTCATCGACGAGCGTCCTGAGCTGCTGAAGGGGCGGGTCTCGAAGGACCGCGGCACGAAGCTGCTGCGCTGGATGGTGGACCGCACGGTCAACAAACCCCACGGCGAGCGTCCGGCGCTGACGGACCCGCGCACGAAGCTTCCCTCGATCGACCTGAGCGCGCCGGCGCCCGCGGGCAGCCGCAATCGGCTGCAGGAGCTCGGACCCGAAGGATTCGCCAAGGCGCTGCGCGAGCAGAAGGCGCTCGGCGTCACCGAGACCACCTTCCGCGATGCGCACCAGTCGCTGCTCGCGACCCGCGTGCGCACCAAGGATCTGGTGAACGTCGCGCCATACGTCGCGCGGCTCGAGTCTCAGCTGCTCTCGGTCGAAGCATGGGGCGGTGCGACCTACGACGTCGCGCTGCGCTTCCTCGGCGAGGATCCGTGGGCCCGTCTCGAGCAGCTCCGCGAGGCGCTTCCGAACGTCGCGATCCAGATGCTGCTGCGCGGCCGCAACACGGTGGGGTACACGCCGTACCCGACCGAGGTCACCGACGCCTTCGTCGAGGAGGCCGCGGCGACCGGTATCGACATCTTCCGCATCTTCGACGCCTTGAACGATGTCGAGCAGATGCGTCCGGCCATCGACGCCGTGCGCGAGACCGGCACCTCGGTCGCCGAGGTGGCGCTGTGCTACACGGGCGACCTGCTCGACCCTTCGGAGAACCTCTACACGCTCGACTACTACCTGAAGCTCGCCGAGCAGATCGTCGACGCCGGAGCGCACATCCTCGCGATCAAGGACATGGCGGGCCTGCTTCGGCCCGCGGCCGCCGCGAAGCTCGTCACCGCGCTGCGCCGCGAGTTCGAGCTGCCCGTGCACGTGCACACGCACGACACCGCGGGCGGTCAGCTCGGCACGCTGCTCTCCGCGAGCGCCGCCGGCGCCGACGCGGTCGATGCCGCGAGTGCGACGATGGCAGGCACGACCAGTCAGCCCTCGCTGTCGTCGCTCGTCGCCGCGCTCGCGCACACGAGCCGCGACACCGGGCTCGACCTGCAGTCGGTCGCCGACCTCGAGCCGTACTGGGAGTCGGTGCGTCAGGTGTACGCGCCGTTCGAGTCGGGCCTGCAGGGGCCCACGGGCCGTGTCTACACGCATGAGATCCCCGGCGGCCAGCTCTCCAACCTGCGCCAGCAGGCGATCGCGCTCGGCCTCGCCGACCACTTCGAACTGATCGAAGACATGTACGCGGCGGCCGATCGCATGCTCGGCCGCATCCCGAAGGTGACGCCGTCGTCGAAGGTCGTGGGTGATCTCGCGCTGCACCTCGCCGCAGTGAAGGCCGATCCCGCCGACTTCGAGGCGAATCCCGAGAAGTACGACGTGCCCGACTCGGTCGTGTCGTTCATGGCGGGCGAGCTCGGCGAGCTGCCCGGCGGATGGCCCGAGCCCTTCCGCACCAAGGTGCTTGCGGGTCGCGAGGTCAAGACCGGCATCACGCCGATCACTGAGGAGGACTCGGAGGCGCTCGCAGCCGACTCGGCGTCGCGCCGCGCGCGCCTGAACCGTCTGCTGTTCCCGCAGCCGACCGCAGTGTTCGAAGAGAACCAGCGCACGTACGGCGACATCTCGCTGCTCGACACCGATGACTACCTCTACGGGCTCGAGCCCGGTCGCGAGCACGTCGTGGAACTCGAGAAGGGCGTCGACCTGTACATGGCGCTCGAGTCGATCGGCGACGCCGACGACAAGGGCATCCGTTCCGTCATGACGACGCTCAACGGCCAGCTGCGCCCGGTGGAGGTGCGGGACCTGTCGATCGAGGTCGACGTGCATGAGGCCGAGAAGGCCGATCGCACGAACGCCGGCCACGTGGCCGCACCGTTCTCGGGAGTGGTCACGCTCAAGGTGGCACCGGGCGACCGGGTCGAGGCGGGCCAGCCGGTCGCTTCGATCGAGGCGATGAAGATGGAGGCCGCGGTCAGCGCGACCTCGACCGGCACCGTCGAGCGGGTCGCGATCGCGCCGACGCAACAGGTGGACGCAGGCGACCTTTTGGTCGTCATCACGCCCGCCGAGTAACATTCCGGAGGGCGGGCGATCCCCGCTGCGGGTCCGCCCGCCCTCATTCCTTCAGGAGATGCCTTGGCAATCGACCGCACGTCGTCATCCGACGATGACAATGACGAGCTCGGCGTACTCGACGATCTCAGCACGAGCACGACCGCGATCGACCTCGGCACGACCGCCCAGGTGTCCGTGGTGCTCCCGGTGGGATATCAGGACGACGACCGCGACGACGACGGCGATGTGACCGCTGACGAACTCGATCCCGCAGGGCACGGCGACGATGAGCTCGACGACGCGCCGGTTGAGGTGGCCGAGGCAGACTCACACGTCGACGACGAAGAAGACGACGCGGCGGCGGCCTCGGACGACTTCGACGACGAGACAGGCGACGAAGCGACTGCTGACGAGATCGACGAGCCCGCAGACGACATCGACGCTGAAACAACAGCCGAAGCACTCGCCCGTGAAGACGCCGCGGACGCCGTCGCGGCGGTCATCGACGACGAAGACGAAGAACCCGCTCGCCACGACACCGAAGACGTCGATGATGTCTCCGAGCTCTCGGTCGACGACGAGCCCACAGACGACGAGCCCGCGGAACATGAGCCCGCGGAACATGAGCCGGCAGACGATGATCCCGCCGAAGACATCGCCACCGACGCTGATGACGGCGCCGACGCAGGCGAGCCCGGTCTCGCCGACTCCAACGAGCCCGCTGATGCGCCAGAGCCCGAGGTCTCCTCGGATGAACAGGCCGCAGCCCAGCCCGATGCCGCGCAGGAGGACATCATCGTTCGAGAACCCGATCCCAAGGCCGCGGCACTGTCGCACGACGCGGCGAATCGCGTGGAGAAGGTCGCGCGCGTGGGCCGAGAGTCGTTCGTGCGGCAGCCGCGTGTCGAGGTCGACGGGCGCCGCGACCCCGAGTCGAGCGACGTGCTCACCGACGATCGCTTGCTCGATACCGGAGCGATTCGCAAGCCGGAACCGGAAGATCCGTGGCGCCGGATCGTGTACGCCGCCACGCGCGGCGTGATCAATCTCGGCGATGGCAAGAAGACCCGCGCGCGCAAGGAACTGATGCGTCGCATCGCTGCACCGATCCCCGGGCGCGTGCGCTTCGTTCCTGTGTTGAGCCGTAAGGGCGGTGTGGGCAAGACGACGGTCACGGCCCTGCTCGGCATGGCTCTCGCCGACGCCCGCGACGACCGCGTCGTCGCGATCGACGCGAACCCCGACCGCGGAACCCTCGCCGAGCGCATCTCGAAGCCCTCCGGCAAGACGGTGCGCGACCTCGTGCGCGGGCACGCCGGAATCACCGGATACGCCGACATGACCGCCCACGTCACACGCGACACGACGCGGCTCGACGTGTTGGCGAGCGATGCGGATCCGCACGTCGCCGACGCCTTCAGCGACCAGAACTATCGAGACGTGGCCGAGATCGCTCAGCACTACTACTCTCTCGTGCTGACCGACACCGGAACCGGAATCATCCATTCGGTCATGGATGCGACCCTCGACCTCGGCGACCAGATCGTCATCGTCTCGGGTATCAGTGTCGATGAGGCGCGACTCGCTGCCGAGACACTGACGTGGCTCGAGACCAACGGACATGACGAGCTCGCTCGGAACGCGGTCGTGGTGATCAACCAGGATCGCCCGGGAACGCCGCTCGTGCGCCTCGACGAGCTGGAATCGCACTTCCGAAGCCGCGTGCGTGACGTCGTGCGCATTCCCTACGACGCCGGCATCGCCACGGGAAGCGCGATCTCCTTCCACGATCTCGACCGGGCCACCCGCGATGCCGCCCGTCGGCTCGCCGCGGCCGTCGTCGAGGGGATCCGCGCGTCATGACGGTGCGCGAGATCCGCCTCTACGGCGATCCCGTTCTGCGCACGCCCTGCGCGGAGATCGACGAGATCGACGAGGGGATCCGCAGCCTCGTGGCCGACCTCATCGATACCGTCGAGCTTCCGGGCCGTGCAGGGGTGGCCGCTCCGCAGATCGGGGTCGGCCTGCGCGCGTTCAGCTATAACGTCGACGGCGCGGTGGGGGCGATCCTCAATCCGCGCGTCGTCGAGGTGCGCGGCGAGCCTGTGCCGACGGGTGAGGGGTGCCTGTCGGTGCCGAACCTCTGGCACGACGCGCTGCGCCACCCGTATGCGCGCGTCGAGGGGCTCGACGTCGACGGCAACGAGATCACGCTCGAGGGCGAGGGGCTGTTCGCGCAGATGCTGCAGCACGAGACCGACCACCTCGACGGCATGGTGTATCTGCAGCGCCTCAGCAAGCACGAGCGCGGTATCGCGATGCGCGAGGTGCGCGAGAGCGACTGGTTCTGACGCGCAGGAGGCGGCGCGGGCATCTGCTCCGCGCCGCCTCCTGGCCGCTCAGCCGATCGCGACTGCTGAGGTGCGATCGCCCGGGGCGGAGTAGATCTCCTCGATCGTCGACGCGAAGTCCTTCAGGATCACCGCGCGCTTGATCGACAGCTTCGGCGTCAGATGACCCGACGCCTCGGTCCACTCGGTGGGCACGATCCGGAACTCACGGATCGACTCCGCTCGGGAGACGCGGGCGTTGGCCGCATCGATCGTCTTCTGGATCTCTGCGCGCACGGCGGGGGAATTGGCCGCCTGCTCGAGAGTGAGGTCGTCGGACTCGCCGTGCGTCTTCAGCCATGCGGGGAGCATCTCGGGATCGAGCGTGATGAGCGCCGAGATGAACGGCTTCTGATCGCCGACGACGACGACCTGGCCGACGATTGCGTTCGAACGGATCGGATCCTCGAGCACTGCGGGGGCGACGTTCTTGCCGCCGGCCGTGACGATGATCTCCTTCTTGCGCCCGGTGATCGACAGGTATCCGTCATCGCTGATGGCGCCGATATCGCCGGTGCGGAACCAGCTGCCGTCGAACGACTCCTCGGTCGCCTCCGGATTGCGCCAGTACTCGCGGAACACATTGACGCCCTTGACCTGCACCTCGCCGTCATCGGCGATGCGCACCGAGACGCCGGGAAGAACCGGACCCACGGTGCCGACCTGAATGTCGTCGGGCCGGTTCACCGTCGCCGGAGCGGTGGTCTCCGTGAGGCCGTAGCCCTCGAGGATCTTGATTCCGAGACCTCGGAAGAAGTAACCGAGGTGGGGGCCGAGCGGAGCCGACCCGGAGACGGCGTACGTCACACGCCCGCCCATCAGCTCACGCAGCTTGCTGTAGACGAGCTTGCCGAAGAGCTTGTACTGGAATGTGAGCAGCGGGCCGATTCGTTCGCCCTGCTGTTCGCGGCGCGCGTGCTCGATCGCGACGTTCGCCGCGCGGCGGAAGATGGCGCCCTTGCCCTCGGACTCGGTCTTCTGCTTCGCCGAGTTGTATACCTTCTCGAAGACGCGGGGCACGGCGAGCAGGAGCGTCGGTTTGAAGGAGCCGAGGGTCTTCACGAGGTTGGCGGTGTTGGGTTCGTGACCGGTCTTGATGCCCGAGTGGATGTACAGCACTGACATGAACCGCGCGAACACGTGCGCGGTCGTGATGAACAGCACGGTCGATGCGCCGGGCTGTTCGAGGATCTCGCGCAGCGCGACTGCCGCATTCTGCGCCGTGTCGACGAAGTTGCTGTGTGTGAGCACGCAGCCCTTCGGGCGGCCCATGGATCCGGAGGTGTAGATGATCGTCGCGACATCGTCGGCCCGCGCCAGGTTGCGCCGGCTCTCGACCTCGGCGTCGTCGATGTCGGTGCCCTGCTGTCGGAGCTCGTCGAGGGCCCCCTCGTCCATGCGCCAGTACCGACCGACGAGAGGCAGGTCGTCTCGCACCTCCGCGAATCTCTTGTCGTGGTCGGCATTCTCGACGATGAGGGCGACCGCGCCCGAGTCCGACAGGATCCACTTGATCTGATCGGCGGAACTCGTTTCGTAGACCGGAACCATGATGATTCCCGCGTAGTGCAGCGCGAAGTCGACGAGCGTCCACTCGTAAGTCGTCGTCGCGAGGAAGGCCAGCTTGTCGCCGGGGCGCACGCCCGAGGCGATGAACCCCTTCGCGAGCGCGATGACCTCGTCCTCGAACTCGCGAGTCGTCTTGTCTCGCCACCCGTCGCCGTCCGGTATCCCGAACAGCACGTGGTCGGGCGCCGTCCGCGCGCGATCCGCCAGCAGGTCACTGATGTTGCGCGTCGGATCGGAGGGGACAAGCGGTTCGGCGGTGACTTCGATCACGGCAGCTCCTTTGATACCGGGGCACGGCGGTCCGCGCGGAACAGATATCCCGCGAGTCTATTCGGCCGGCCCCATGCCCCGCCACCGCGTTGTTCGCGTTCCACAACCGTGCATCGGCACGGCTAGAATCGTCGCCGTACCCTTCGACTGGAGTCTCGCGCGGTGTTCTACTGGATCCTCAAGCACGTACTGGTCGGGCCCATCGTCAGAGGGCTCTTCCGGCCCTGGATCGCAGGCGCCGAGAACGTGCCGAAGCAGGGCGCAGCGATTCTCGCCTCGAACCACCTGTCCGTTATGGATTCGGTCTTCCTCCCGCTCATGCTCGAACGCCCGATGTCGTTCCTCGCGAAGTCCGAGTACTTCACCGGCAAGGGCATCAAGGGATGGGCGACGAAATGGTTCATGAAGGGGACCGGCCAGATCGCGATCGACCGATCGGGCGGATCCGCTTCTGAAGCAGCGCTCAACACCGCGCTGCAGGTCGTCGGCAGGGGAGACCTGCTGGGCATCTACCCCGAGGGAACCCGAAGCCCCGATGGGCGCATGTACAAGGGCCGCACGGGCATCGCTCGCATGGCTCTCGTCTCGAAGGTGCCCGTCGTTCCTGTGGTGATGGTCGACACGGCAGAGGTGCTGCCGATCGGATCCTCGCGTCCGCGCATCATGCGGGTCGGCATCGTCGTCGGCGAACCGCTCGATTTCTCGCGTTACGAGGGCCTCGAAGACGACCGCTTCGTGCTGCGCAGCGTGACCGACGAGATCATGATCGCCCTGCAGCGGATCGGCGGTCAGGAGTACGTCGACGAATACGCGTCGAAGCATCGCGCACTCGCCGAGAAGACGGGCGCGTCGAAGCAGAGCTCGTTCGCCTGACCCTGCGCCGAGCCGTCTTCCCGAGCCGATAGGATCGTTCAATGCAGCAGACCCTCGACGCGCTCGATGCATGGCGCGAACTCCCGATCAAGCAGCAGCCCTCCTGGCCCGACGCGGCCGCGGTGGAGCTGGTGTCGGCCGAGCTGGCGACTCTCCCGCCGCTCGTGTTCGCGGGCGAGGTCGACGACATGCGCTATCGCCTCGGCCAGGCTGCTGCGGGTAACGCGTTCCTGCTCCAGGGCGGGGACTGCGCCGAGACGTTCGCGGGTGCGACGGCAGACCAGATCCGCAACCGCATCAAGACGATTCTGCAGATGGCGGTCGTGCTCACGTACGGCGCCTCGATGCCGGTCGTGAAGATGGGGCGCATGGCGGGGCAGTTCGCGAAGCCCCGCTCGAGCGATTCCGAGACGCGTGGCGACGTGACGCTCCCGGCCTTCCGCGGCGAGATCGTCAACGGCTTCGACTTCACCGAGGAGTCGCGCACGGCCGACCCGCAGCGCCTGCTCAAGGCATACCACACGGCCGCCAGCACGCTGAACCTGATCCGCGCGTTCACGCAGGGCGGCTTCGCCGATCTGCGCGAGGTGCACTCGTGGAACAAGGGCTTCGCGGCCAACCCGGCGAACAAGAAGTACGAACAGATGGCGGTCGAGATCGACCGGGCGGTGAAGTTCATGGAGGCGGCGGGTGCCGACTTCGATGAGCTCAAGCGCGTCGACTTCTTCACGGGCCACGAGGGCCTGCTGATGGACTACGAGCGTCCTCTCACGCGCATCGATTCGCGCACGGGCGACCCGTACGACACCTCGGCGCACTTCATCTGGGTGGGCGAGCGCACGCGCGAGCTCGACGGGGCGCACATCGACTTCGTGTCGAAGATCCGCAACCCCATCGGCGTCAAGCTCGGCCCGACCACGTCGCCCGAGACGGCGCTGGCGCTCATCGACAAGCTCGACCCCGAGCGCGAGCCGGGTCGCCTGACGTTCATCACGCGCATGGGCGCGGGCAAGATCCGCGAGGCGCTGCCGCCGCTGCTCGAGGCCGTGAAGGCTTCGGGCGCTCAGCCCTTGTGGGTCACCGACCCCATGCACGGCAACGGTTTCGCGACGCCGACAGGATTCAAGACCCGCCGCTTCGATGACGTCGTCGACGAGGTGCGGGGCTTCTTCGAGGCGCACCGCGCCGTGGGCACGCACCCGGGCGGCATCCATGTCGAGCTCACGGGCGACGACGTCACCGAGTGCCTGGGCGGATCCGAAGCGATCGACGAGGCGGGACTCGCCACGCGATACGAGTCGCTCTGCGACCCGCGCCTGAACCACATGCAGTCGCTCGAGCTCGCGTTCCTCGTGGCCGAGGAGCTCGAGAAGCGCTGATTCTCCAGTTCCCACAACGCAGACGGACCCTCGATTCGGATCGGGGGTCCGTCTGCATTACAGAGCGACAGGTGAAGGTCAGACCGGCCCGGTGTTGTCGATGAAGATCGTGACCTCGGTCTTGCTCGGCACGAGCTCAGTGCCGGCCTCCGGGTCGGAGCCGGTGACCGTCGTCCAGTCGTCGGGCCACGCATTCCACAGCCCGTTGAACGTCACGCTGAAGCCTTCGGCCTCGAGGGCGGCTACGGCCTCGTCGCGGCTCATGCCCGTGACAGAGGGAACGGGCACCGGCGGCGGGCCGAGCGATTCGACGAGGGCGACCTCGTCGCCGGGGGAGAGCGCGGTCTCGTCGGGGTTCGGCGTCATGCGGATCGCGATGCCCGCCGGGATCGACGCGTTGTATTCCTTCTCCACGGCTTCTGCGACCTGAAGCCCGGCGCCCTCCAGACGCTCGCGCGCCTCATCGGTGGATAGGTCGCCAATCACCGGAATCGGCCCCGCCGATACCGTGATTGCCATCGCGTCGCCCTGGTGCGCGCCGCATCCGTCGAGACAGCCGTAGTCCTCGTCGGCGCCTGCGGGGGTGATGCGCGCATCGATGACGGTGCCCTCCTCGCGCGGATCGAACCGTTCGCCGACGTCGTCGCTGACCGTGATCACCGAATCGGCCGCGTAGTCCTCGACCTGCTCGCGCGTCATGTCGCGCATCGACGACAGCGTCACGGGCGCGGGTCCGAGAGAGGTCGTGATCGTGACGGTATCGCCGGGGTACAGCCGGGTACCGCTCCCGGGGTCGACCTCGATGATGCGTCCGGCCGGAACGTCGAGATCGTTCTCGGTGCGTTCGACAGCCTCGACGTCGATGTTGCGCAGCTCGGCGGCGGCCTGGTCGAACGTGGTGTCGGCGGCGAACTCGGGCACGGTCACCATCGAACCGGGTCCGGAGCCGAACCACCATCCGGTGCCGCCCGCAGCGATCGCGAGCACGATGACGAGGATCGCCGTCCACCAGCCGCGCGCGTGGCGGCGTCGCGTCCTCACTCGCAGTCGCTCGGCGTTGCTGCTGGGCGAGACCTGCGCCGACGTGATCGGGCCGGTTCCGGCGAGCACGCTCGTGGCGCCCTCCAGATCGAGGGACGGCGGCAGCAGCGCGGTCTCGCCGTCGCCGTCGTAATCGCCGTCGTCCATGGCAGCGGATGGGGCGTGCGCGCGGGGCGGCAGCGGTGAGATACCGAGGTCGTGCTCGATCTCGCGCAGCCGTTCGAGCATCACCTGCGCATCGGTAGGACGCTCATCGGGCACGCGCTCGGTGGACCACAGCACGAGCTCGTCGAGCTGCTCGGGCACGGCCGGATTCTTGATGCTCGGACGCGGCACCTGCTCGGTTGCGTGCTGATACGCGATCTGCATCGGCTGCTCGCCGTGGTACGGCTGTTCGCCCGCGAGCATCTCGTACAGCATGATGCCAAGGGCGTAGATGTCTGTGCGCGCATCGGCGGTGCCCTGCGTGACGAGTTCGGGAGCGAGATACGCGATCGTGCCGAGCAGCTGCTGGCCCGACGCCGTGTTGGCGCTCGTCGCGCGCGCGAGGCCGAAGTCGCCGATCTTGATGCGGCCGTCTTCGGCGAGCAGCACGTTCTCGGGCTTCACATCGCGATGGATGAACCCGGCGCGGTGCGCCGAGGCGAGCCCGGCGAGAACCGCATGCATCACGGTGACCGCCTGCTCGATCGACAAGCGCTTCTGCTCCGTCAGCAGGTCGCGCAGGGTGACACCCGGCAGGTGCTCCATGACGAGGTACGCGATGTCGCCGTCCTGGCCCTGGTCGAACACGCTCACGACGTTGGGGTCGCTGAGGCCCGCCGCAGCGCGCGCCTCCTGGATGAAACGCGTCTGGAACCTGTCGTCGTCGCTCAGGTGGTGATGCATCACCTTGAGTGCGACGCGCCGCTCGAGTCGCAGGTCGGTCGCGAGATAGACCGTCGCCATGCCTCCGCGGGCGATCCTGCCGCGCACGCGGTATCGGCCGTCGACGAGCCGCCCCACGAGCGGGTCGGCGACTGGACGAGTGGACACCCCTAGATTGTAGGGATCCGTGCGCGCGATCCCGGCAGGACTCACGCGAACAGGCGGAGTCGTTACGGCGAGACTCGATCATTCAGCCGCGCGTGACACAATCGACGCGTGAGTAACACCGATGCATCCGGTCCGATCGAGTGGCTGACGCTCCCTGACGTCGGGGAGCGACTGGGGGAGACGCCGGGTCGAGTCCACCGACTGCTGGATGAGCGGTCGCTCGTATGCGTGCGCCGAGACGGCGTGCGCGTCGTACCGGCCGACTTCATCGCCGGCGATCGACCGCTGCCCTCGATCCGCGGCACGGTGATCCTGCTGCAGGACGCGGGCTATGACGATGAGGAGATCATCGACTGGCTGTACTCCGACGAGCCCGAGCTCGGCCACCCGCCGATCCAGTCGCTCGTCGCCGGTCGCAAGGCCGAGGTGCGCCGCGTGGCGGCCGCACTCCGCTGAGGCAGGTCAGGACGACCGCACGGTCGTCGCCGTGACGAGCTCGCGCAGCTCTGCCGTCGACGACCGGTCGAATCCTGCACTCGCGATCGCATCGTTCGCCGCTGCGGCGTACGTGCTGATCGCTCGTTCGACCAGATCGAGCGCGCCCGTCGCCTTCACGGTGTGCTGCAATCGCGCGATCTCGTCGTTCGAGAGGTCATCGCCGCCGAGACGCGCGTCGAACCGCGCGCGCTCCACGGCGTCCATGCGCTCGCGGGCATACGCGACGAGAAGAGTGCGCTTGCCCTCGCGCAGGTCGTCGCCCGAGGGCTTTCCCGTGACGGCCGGATCTCCGAACACGCCGAGAACATCGTCGCGCAGCTGGAAGGCGAGTCCGAGCGGCTCACCGATGGCGGCGAGCGAGCGCCTCGTGCGTTCGCCGGATCCGCCGATCGCCGCACCCATCAGCAGCGGCTGCTGAACGCTGTACCGTGCGGACTTGAGCACGGCGATCCGCATCGCACGCTCGGCATGCTCGGCGTCCGGCGTGACCGGCCACGCGGCCTCCTCCGCGATATCGAGGAACTGCCCGAGAATCACGTCGCGCCGCATGCGCGCGTATTCGCTGCGGGTGCGCGAGGCGATCTGCGGCTCCACGGCGGAGAGAGCCTCTTCCAGGAGATCATCGCTCCAGCCGAGCAGCAGGTCTCCCAAGAGGATCGCACCGGAGCGCCCGAACTCCTCGGATGATCCCGACCACTCGCGTTCGCGATGCGCGGCCTCGAGTGCGCGCCACGTCGCAGGCCGCCCCCGGCGGGTATCCGAGTTGTCGACGATGTCGTCGTGCACGAGCGCTGCCGCCTGGAACACCTCTAGGCTCGCTCCGAGATCGAGCACGTGATCCGGCACGCCGTCCGACTCGCCCGTATGCGCGCGCCAGCCCCAGTACGCGAATCTCGCTCGCAGGCGCTTGCCTCCGGCGAAGGACTCGGCCGCATGCTGCAGCAGCAGTTCGGCGACGGCGTCCCGAGCCGTGGATGCGCCGAAAACGACATCGTCGTCGACTTCCGCAGCGCGTGAGCGCGCGAAGTTCTCCAACCGCTCAGAGATGACTGTGATGATAGGGTGAGACGAGGCCACCTGTCTACCCTAGGCGGCGGCGAAGGCGATAGAATGAAAGCCGAACTTCGACCCGAGGGGGTTTGACGATGCCACTCTCCGAACAGGAGCAGCGACTTCTCGATGAGATGGAACGCCAGCTCATGCACAACGACGCCGACGTCGTGCACGCATCGGCCGGTGACCGTACGCTGAGCTACCGCAATCTGCTGCTCGGCGCGCTGCTCGTGCTGGTGGGCCTCGGCGCCATCATCGCGGGGATCGCGCTGTGGCACACGAACGCCGTCGCCGCGGTGATCGTCGGCGTGCTCGGGTTCGGTGCGATGCTCGCAGGCGTCATTCTCGCGGTGGCGCCCGGAAAGGGCGAAGCCCCGACCGACGTGCCGGGCTCGCGTAGCCAGCAGAAGTCGCCTTCGGCGGGCAGTGCGTCCTTCATGGACAAGATGAACGACAGGTGGGACAAGCGCCAGCAGGGCTGACCCGCACCCGCACCCCAAAGAGCCGCTCCTCGTGAGCGGCTCTTTTTTCGTGCTCGCATTCTCGTGAGCACTGGCTCGACACGCCGTGACCCGATCGTGATCCCGCGAACGTGCACCATTTTCCTCCACCGTGCGCGATCCCGCTGATCCGAAGGAATCTCACGTCTGCTATGCACGCAGATCTTCGCGGGTTCCTTCTGTTGTGGGGCGAAGTGGAGTAAAGTGGGGACGAAATCGCGGAGGGGGTGATCTCGCCGATGTTGCTTGGGACTCATACACCGAAGCTCGACGACAAAGGGCGAGTCATCCTGCCTGCGAAGTTCCGCGAAGAGCTCGCCGGCGGCATCGTCGTCACCCGCGGTCAGGAGCGCTGCCTCTACGTGTTCTCGACCGCCGAGTTCGAAGAGGTGCACGGCCGCATTCGCCAGGCACCGCTGAGCAACAAGCAGGCGCGCGACTTCATGCGCATGTTCCTCTCGGGCGCGAGCGCGGAGACGCCCGATGGGCAGAACCGCATCACCCTTCCGCAGCACCTGCGCCAGTACGCGGGCCTCAACAAGGAGCTCGTCGTCACTGGCGTCGGCGCACACGCCGAGATCTGGGATGCCGAGGCGTGGAACTCGTATCTCGCGGGCAACGAGGACTCATTCGCCGAGATGCAGGAGGAGGTGATCCCGGGACTGTTCTGAACCGGTGGCTGCGACTCCCAGCCGCGACCCTGTCGTCACTTCCCCGATGACAGGTCGCGCGGATGGGGATCGGAGCCTCTGGAACACCGAACGGACCGGAAATATGAACCTCCGAGACATTCACATCCCCGTGATGCGGGACCGCTGCCTCGATCTGATGGCACCGGGCCTCGAACGACCGGGCGCGGTCTACGTCGACGGCACGCTCGGCATGGGCGGTCACGCCGAGGCCGTGCTCGAGCGGTTTGAGAACGCTCGTCTCGTGGGCCTCGACCGCGACACGCAGGCGCTGCGGATCGCATCGGAGCGGCTGAACGCGTTCGAGGGGCGAACGACGTTCGTGCACACCGTCTACGACGGCATCCTCGACGCCCTCGGCGGCGTGCGCGCGGACGGAATCCTGTACGACCTGGGCGTCTCGTCGCTGCAGCTCGACGAGGCAGAGCGGGGTTTCGCCTACGCGAAGGATGCGCCGCTCGACATGCGCATGAACCAGCAGGAGGGCGCGACGGCAGCCGACGTCGTCGCGACGTACGGCGAGGGCGACTTGCGGCGCATCTTCGAGCGGTACGGCGAGGAGAAGCTCTCGGGGCGCTACGCGCGGGCGATCGTCGCAGCGCGGCAGACAGGTCCGATCGTGCGCACGGGCCAATTGGTCGACGTGCTGCAGGACGCTACGCCGGCCGCGCTGAAGAACGCCGGACATCCCGCGAAGCGGGTGTTCCAGGCGCTTCGCATCGAGGTCAACGGCGAGCTCGCGGCGCTCGAACGCGCGATCCCCGCGGCGCTCGAGGCGTTGGCCGTCGGCGGCCGGCTCGTGGTGCTTAGCTACCAGTCGCTCGAGGACCGATTCGTCAAGCGCCTGTTCCAGGAGGCGACACGATCGTCGGCGCCCGCAGGCCTTCCGGTCGAACTGCCGGAGCATGCGCCGCGGTTCGGTCTGCTGGTGCGCGGTGCGGAGCAGGCATCCGAAGAAGAAGCGGCGCGCAACCCGCGCGCGAAGCCGGTGCGCTTGCGCGCGATCGAAAGAGTGAGGGAGGGCTGATGAGCCTTGCGGAAACGGACCTGATCCCGTTCGAGACGCCGATCAGGCGCACCGAGCCGGGCCGAACGCTGCAGGCGCTGCCGAACGACGGCCGCCGCCGCCGACCGCGCCTCGCGTACGCCCTCACGGCGATCGCAGGTGCCGCCATCATTGCCACCGCCCAGCTCGCATTCTCGACCCTCACGGCCCAGGCGAGCTACGAGCTCGCCGCAGTCGAGAGCCAGCAGCATCAGCTGACCCTCGACCAGCAGGAGCTGACCGACCAGATCGCCGGCCTCAGCTCGCCGCAGTACCTCGCCGCGAACGCGTCGGCGCTCGGCATGGTCATCGATTCCTCACCCAGCTACCTGCGCCTGAGCGACGCCTCGATCCTCGGGGCGGGCACGCCGGCGAGCGACAGGTCGACCGTGAACATGGGCGCCGGAAACGCCGCCGCGAACTCGCTTATCGCCGACACGCCGCTCGTGACCGACGAAGATGCGACGGTCGCGGAATCATCGACACCGAGCCTTCCCGAAGCGGTTCCGTCCGCGCCTCCGATCGACGGCGGGCTGCCGTCCCCGACCACCCGCTGAGCACGAACCGCACGAGAGGACCCGCATGAACGCGAGGACAGGTCGCACCATGCGGCGCCGCACGGCCGTCGCAGCGGTGGTCGTCATGATCGTGCTGCTCGCGTTCGTCGTGCGGCTCTTCGACATCCAGGTGGTGCGCGCCGACGAGCACAAGGAAGACGCACAGACCGTGGGCAACTTCATCGGCAGCGCAACGCTGCCCGGCGTGCGCGGGTCCATCGTCGACGATAAGGGACAGGTGCTCGCCAGTACGAGCGTGCAGTACGACGCCGCGATCGATCCGTCTCTCGCGGGCGACGTCAGTCGTCTCGACGACAACGGCGATGAGTACGTCGAGACGTGGGGACGCATCGCAGAGCGTATCGGCGATGTCGTCGGAATGGAGGGCGTCGAGGTCGAGAAGGTCGCCGACGACGCTCTGGCCAACAACCCCGACGCCGAGTACATCTCGCTGGCGAAGGGCCTCTCGACCGAGCAGTACCGCGAGCTGCTCGAGATCGACGCGCCGATGCTGATCCTCGAACCGCAGAAGTCGCGCACCTATCCCAACGGAGCGGTCGGAGCGAACCTCGTCGGGTTCACCGGCGCCGACGACGAGCCGCTCGCAGGCTACGAGCTGCTCGAGAACGCCTGCCTCGAATCGACCGACGGCAAGATCACGTACCAGCGGTCGGCCGACGCCGGCGTGCGGATCCCCGGCACGACCACGGAGACGCCGGCGCAGGACGGCGGCACGCTCAACCTCACGATCGACACAGACCTCAGTTGGTATCTGCTGCAGATGCTGAAGGAAGAGGTCGAGCTGCAGAACGCTCAGGCCGGATCGATCATGGTCGCCGATGTGAAGACCGGCGAGATCAAGGCGGCCGTCGACTACCCGACGCTCGACCCCAACGACCCCGGCGCCACCGACGCCGATGAGCGCGGCGCGAAGGCGCTCACGCGCTCGTTCGAGCCCGGTTCGACGTTCAAGGCCATCACCGCGGCTACGGTGCTGGACCAGGGGGCGGCGACGCCGCTGACACAGATCAACGCCTCCGGACACGAGCAGTTCCCCAACGGCGCCGTCGTCGGCGACTCGTTCAGCCATCCCGAGTACGCGTACACCGTCACGGGCGCCCTCATCGACTCGTCGAACGTCGCGCTTTCGAAGATCGGCGAGCTCGTGCCGGATGAGACGCGCCACGACTATCTCGAGAAGTTCGGCGTCGGGCAGAAGAGCCCGATCGCGTTCGGCAATGCCGAGCCGAGCGGTGTGCTGCACCCCGTGAGCGAGTGGGACAACCAGACGCACTACGCGACCACGTTCGGCCAGGCGTTCACGGTCACGATGCAGCAGGTCGTGAGCGCATACCAGACGCTCGCAAACGGTGGCGTGCGTGAGCCTGTGCACATCGTCGACGGCTGTGAGCATTCGGACGGGACGACCACCGAGCCCGACCTTCCCGACGCTGAACGCGTGATCAGCGAGAAGGCCGCTGACGAGACCATCGACATCCTCGAGAACGTCGCTGCGCAGGGCACGCTCGCCGATCAGATCGCGATTCCGGGCTACCGCATCGGCATCAAGACGGGTACGGCGCAGAAGACCGACGGAAACGGAAACTACAAGGCGGGCGTGTACTTCACGAGCATGATCGGCATCGCGCCGATCGATGATCCTCAGTACGTCGTAATGGTGAGCCTCGACGAGCCGCGTAGGATTACCTCATCGTCGGCCAACGCGTCGGCATTCAAGAAGGCGATGACGCAGGTGCTGAAGAATTACCGCGTGCCGCCGTCGGAGGAGCCGTTCGAACCGCTCCCGAAGTTCAAGGAATAGCGCGCTTCGGCGCGGAGGATCCGAAATCATATGATCGCTCTTTCACTCGCCGAGGTCGCAGCCGCCACGAGCGGCGAGCTGATCTGTCACGGCGCCGACGCCCCCGCGACTATCGTCTCGGGAGCGGTCGATACCGACTCGCGCGCCATCGGCGTCGGCGGCATCTTCGTTGCGAAGCCCGGTGAGCACACCGACGGCCACCGGTTCGTCGGCGGCGCGGCCGAGCAGGGCGCCGCACTCGCGATCGTCGAGCGCGCCGTCGAAGCGCCGATCACGCAGATCGTGGTCGCCGACGCGGTCGGCGCACTGGCAGACCTTGCCCGCGTCGTCGTGGAGCGCGTGCGTGCGAACGGCCGGCTGCAGGTCGTCGGCATCACGGGATCCAACGGCAAGACGACCACCAAGAACATGTTGCGCACGATCCTCGAGGCGGAAGGGCCCACCGTCGCCCCGGTCGCGTCGTTCAACAACGCCGTCGGCGCGCCGCTGACGATGCTGCGGGTCACGGAGGAAACCGCGTATCTCGTCTGCGAGTTCGGTGCCGATGCGCCCGGTCAGATCGCGCGGCTCGCCGGTCTCGTCACGCCCGACGTCGGCATCGTGCTGATGGTCGGGCTCTCGCATGCCGGCGGGTTCGGCGGAATCGAGCAGACGGCGGTCGCCAAGAGGGAGCTCGTCGAGCAGGTCCGACCGGGCGGCACCGCCGTGCTGAACGCCGATGATCCGCGTGTTGCGGCCATGGCGGACACCGCGACCGAACGAGGCGTGCTGGTGCGTCGGTTCGGGGAGCACGAGGGGGCAGACGTGCGAGCGAGCCAGCTCGATGTCACACCGGGCGGCACCCATGCGCTTCTTTCGGTGGACGGCGAGCCCCACGATCTCTTCCTCAAGGTGCTCGGTGCGCATCACGTCAAGAACGCGATGGCGGCGCTCACCGCGGCCGCGGTGCTCGGTGTGTCTCCGGAGAACGCCATCGCACGTCTCGAGACCATCGAGCTCGCCGAGCGTTGGCGCATGCAGGTGATGGGATCCGACCGCGTGCGCATCATCAACGATGCGTACAACGCGAGCCCCGACGCGATGCAGGCCGCGCTGCGCACGCTCGCACAGATCACCGGTGAGGGCGAGCGCATGGTCGCCGTGCTCGGCGCGATGAGCGAGCTGGGCGAGCACGATGTCGAGGAGCACCAGAAGATCGGCCTGCTCGCCGTGCGCCTCCGCATTCCGCGGATCGTCGTCGTGGGCGCCGAGGCGCGCCCGCTGTTCCTGTCGGCGATCGCCGAGGGCAGCTGGAGCGATGAGGCCGTGTTCTTCGAAACCGCCGATGAGGCCTTCGAGTACCTGAAAGACGAGCTGCGAGACGGCGACCGTGTGCTCGTGAAGAGCTCCAACGCGGCCGGTCTGCGGATTCTCGGCGATCGTCTGGGAGAATTGTTCGCGTGAGATCACTTCTGGCAGCCGGGGCGATCTCGCTCGCATTCACACTTCTGCTCGCTCCCGTCTTCTTCCGCATGTTCCGTGCGTGGGGGTGGGGCCAGGTCATCCGCACCGACGGCGAGGGCTTCAACGCGCCCAAGCACGACACGAAGCGCGGCACGCTCACGATGGGCGGCGTCATCTTCATCCTCGGTACGGTCGTCGGCTACGTCGCCGGCACGTACGCGGGCGGCAATCCTCCCACGCTGTCCGGATGGCTCGTGATCTGGTCGATGCTCGGCTTCGGCACGGTGGGCTTCATCGATGACTTCATGAAGGTCAAGATGCAGCACTACGGCGGGCTGAGCGGCTGGAAGAAGATCGTCGGCCAGATCCTCGTGATGGTGCCGTTCGGCATCGTCGCGCTGAACTTCCCGAACCGGTCGGGCCTGACGCCCGCGACGGGATACGTGTCGTTCATCCGCGACATCGACGTGCTGAGCTTCGCGACGCTGATCACCGCGGTCCCGATCGTCGGATGGTTCCTGTATCTGCTGTGGATCTCGCTGCTCGGCACCGGCTTCAGCAACTCCGTCAATCTCACCGACGGCCTCGACGGACTCGCCGCGGGCGCCGGTATCTTCGTCGTCGGCGCGTACAGCCTGATCGCCTTCTGGCAGTTCAACCAGGCGTGCGTCGGCGGCAGCATCTCGCCAGACAATCTCACCGCCTGTTACCAAGTGCGCGACCCGCTCGACCTCGCGATCGTCTCGGCGTCGGTCGTCGGGTCGCTCGCCGGATTCCTCTGGTGGAACGCACCGAAGGCGAAGATCTTCATGGGCGACGTCGGTTCGATGGCGATCGGCGGCGTCATCGTCGCGATGGCGATCCTCACGCGCACCGAGCTGCTCGGTGTGCTGATCGCGGGGCTGTTCGTGATGTCGAGCGGATCCGTCATCCTGCAGCGCCTGTACTTCAAGCTCACCCGCGGCAAGCGGCTCTTCCTGATGAGCCCGATCCATCACCACTTCGAGCTGCGCGGCTGGCACGAGTCGACGATCGTCGTGCGCTTCTGGCTCATCGCGGCGCTGTTCGCGATCACCGGCATCGGCCTGCTCTACATCGAGTGGCTCTCCCTCATATGAGCGGCGAGGTGTCTGCGCGTCTCGACGGCCTCACGAGCTGGAACGCCGGCTGGGACGGCCTGCGGGTGCTGGTTCTGGGTCTCGATTCCGCGGGATTCTCGGTCGTCGACACGCTCGCCGAGCTCGGCAGCGACGTGCTCGTCGTTGACGAAGCCGCACCTGACGACCTCGCGCGTCTCGTTCCCGTGATCGGAGCGCGCCTCGAGACTGGTCCGCTCGACACGGTCCCCGACGCCGTGAAGGATTTCGCCCCCGAGGTGGTCATCGCTACCGACGCCTTCGCGCCGGCGCATCCGGTCCTCGAGTGGGCGTCGCATAGCGGTGCGGCGGTCTGGAGCGACGTGGAGCTCGCGTGGCGGGTGCGCGACAAGGTCTCGCGCGAGACCGGTGAGCCCGCGGAATGGCTCGTCGTCTCCGGATCTGCGGGGAAGTCGACGACCATCGCGCTCACCGCGACGATGCTCGTGGCCGACGGACGCCGTGCCGCTCCGTGCGGCGCCGGCGGCGTGCCGATCCTCGACGCCGTGCGCGATCCGCAGGGGTTCGACGTGCTCGTCATCGAGCTGTCCGAGGGACAGCTGCGGCACCTGGCCGCGGCGGGTGATCCGGGAGTCCCCGTGCCCCGTGCGTCGGCGTGCCTGGGCGCGGGCGACGGCGCTGATCACGACGCGCTCGGCCTCGTGTACCGGCACGTCGTCACGGCATGCGTGTACAACCGCACCGACGCGGCCACGATGCGCATGGTCGAAGAAGCCGACGTCACGGAGGGTGCTCGCGCGATCGGCGTGGGACTCGACACGCCCGGACCGAGCGACTTCGGCGTCGTCGACGGCATCCTCGCCGACCGCGCGTTCGTCGAGAACCGGCGCACATCCGCGGCCGAGATCTCGACGATCGAACAGCTCGCCGAGCGAGGCCTGGCCGAGCCGCACCTCGTCTTCGACGTGCTCGTCGCCGTCGCGCTCGCGCGCGCGGCCGGCGCGGAGCTCGCAGGAGTGGCGCGCGGAATCGCGTCGTTCCGCCTCTGAGCCGCGCGACCTGAGTGTTCGCGCGACACGCGCCCGACGTGCCGGGGTTCGGTGAGGTCGCGATCAGACTGAGAAGGCCGTGATGCGCGGAATCGAGAGGGGGCGCGGATGACACAGGTGGCTCGTCCTCCTCGTGGGGAGTCCTCGCGGCCGCTGTCGGCGAGAATCGCGCTCGGCAGGGCGATCACTCCTGTTCCCGTCGAGTTCCTGCTCATCGGATCCGCCGCGATCCTGCTGACGGCGTTCGGCGTCGTGATGGCGTTCTCTGCGACGACCGTCGAGTCGATATCGACGACCGGGAGCCCGTACAACAGCGGCCTCAGCCACCTCGTCTTCGCGGCCGTCGGGCTGCCGATCATGTTCGTGATCAGCCGGTTCCGGCCGGGATGGCTGCGCAAGCTCGCGTGGCCCGCGCTCGTGTTCGGAATCGCGCTGCAGCTGCTCGTTTTCACTCCGCTCGGCGGCTCATTCGGCGGTAACCGCAACTGGATCTATCTCGGATCCCTCTCGGTGCAGCCGAGCGAGTTCCTCAAGGTCGCGCTCGCGCTGTGGATCTCGTTCATCCTGTACCGCAAGAGCGCCGCGCTCACGCAGTTCTGGCAGTTCGCGATCCCGATCCTGCCCGGCATCACCTTCGCGCTCGTCACCGTGCTCGGCGGAAGGGACCTCGGCACGGCGACGATCATCGCCATGCTCGCGTTCGGCACGCTGTTCTTCGCCGGGGTGCGCATGCGCTTTCTGCTGCCCATCGTCGCGCTGGCGGCCGCGGCTGTCGCAATGCTCGCGATCTTCAGCGAGAACCGCATGACGCGCATCATGAGCGTGTTCGACCCCAACTGCGATCCCTCGAAGGAGTGCTACCAGCCGAACCACGGCATCTGGGGTCTCGCGGGCGGGGGCATATTCGGGCGCGGACTCGGCAACTCGCACGAGAAGTACAACTGGCTCCCTGCCGCCGCCGATGATTACATCTTCGCGATCGTGGGCGAGGAGCTCGGTCTCATCGGCTGCGTCGTGGTGCTGATTCTGTTCGCCGTGCTGGCGGTCGGCATCTTCCGAATCGTGAGCCGCACTGATGAGCTGTTCACCCGTGCGGTCGCCGGCGGCCTCGGGGTGTGGATCATCGGGCAGGCGCTCGTGAACATCGGCGTCGTGCTGCGCGTTCTCCCCGCGCTCGGCGTGCCCCTGCCGTTCCTGTCAGCGGGCGGCTCCTCGCTCATCGCGGTGCTCATCGCATGCGGCATTCTGCTGGCACTTGCGCGCACGCTTCCCGACGGCCCGCGGACCCCCGCCGCCGTTCCCACACGTGCGGCGTCGTAGGATCGTCCGGTGACGACGTATCTTCTCGCCGGCGGCGGAACCGCTGGGCACGTGAACCCGATGCTCGCAGTCGCAGACGGGTTGAAAGCACGACGGCCCGATGACGAGGTTCTCATCCTCGGTACTGCAGAAGGCCTCGAATCGAGGCTCGTACCCGAACGGGGCTATGAGCTGCTCGTCGTGCCGAAGGTCCCGTTCCCTCGTCGCCCGAACGCCGCGGCGCTGAAGTTTCCCATGCGGTTCTCGCGCGCCGTCAAGACGGTGCGCGGCTACCTCCGTGACCGCGGCGTCGACGTCGTCCTCGGCGTCGGGGGATACGCATCGGCACCCGCGTACGTCGCAGCGAAGCGTGAGGGCATCCCGTCGGTCGTGCACGAGGCCAACGCCCGGCCGGGCATGGCGAACGTCCTGGGTGCGCGATCCGCGGCCGCGGTCGGCGTGGCCTTCGAGGGCACGCCCATCAAGCGCGGCGAGGTCGTCGGAATGCCGCTGCGCCCCGAGATCGTGGGACTGGACCGCGCCTCGGTCCGCGACGAGGCCGCTCGCCACTTCGGGCTCGACCCCGACCGCCCGATCCTGCTGGCATTCGGCGGATCCCTCGGAGCGCGCCGCATCAATGCGGCGCTCGCGGGATCGTGGAGCGACATCCTCGGCGCCGGCTGGCAGGTGCTGCACGCCACGGGTGAGAAGAACGCCGTCGACGAGCAGCCGGAATCCGGTTACGCGATCGTGCCCTACATCGACCGCATGGATCTCGCGCTTGCCGCAGCCGATCTGATCATCGCTCGCGCCGGCGCATCGACCGTGTCGGAGATCTCGGCGCTCGGCATCCCGGCCGTCTACGTGCCGTATCCGGTCGGTAACGGCGAGCAGAAGCTCAATGCCGCGTCGGCGGTTTCGAGCGGGGCGGCCCGCCTGATCGACGACGCCGAGTTCACCCCGGATCGCGTGCGCAGCGAGATCCTGCCGATGCTCGCCGACCGCAGCGTGCTCGATCGGATGACGGCGTCGGCGGCCGCCGCGGGAACGCGTCACGGAACAGAGAATGTGATCGCGCATCTGGATCGCGCGATGAAGGAGATCCGCTCATGATCGCGCCCGACCTCAGCGTTCCCATTCCCGACGAGATTCGCGCGGTGCATTTCATCGGCATCGGCGGATCCGGCATCTCGGGCCTCGCGCGCATGTTCCTCGGCGCCGGAATACCCGTGTCGGGGTCTGACCGCGCCGAGAGCCAGAACACGCGCGACCTCGCTGCGCTCGGCGCGACGGTGCACATCGGCCACGATGCCGCGAACCTCGGCGACGTCGACACCGTCGTCTACACGGGCGCCATCTGGCCCGAGAACCCGGAGTTCCTCGCGGCGAAGGAGCGCGGCCTGAGCGTGTTGCACAGGTCTCAGGCGCTGAAGTATCTGATCCGCGGGCGCCGCCTCGTCTCCGTCGCCGGCGCGCACGGCAAGACCACGTCGACGGGCATGATCGTGACCGGGCTCGCTGACCTCGGCGGCGACCCGAACTTCGTCAACGGCGGCGTCATCCAGCAGTACGGCGTGTCGAGTCGTTCCGGATCCGACGACCTGTTCGTCGTCGAGGCCGACGAGTCCGACGGCACGTTCCTGATCTACGACACGTCGATCGCGCTCATCACGAACGTCGACGCCGATCACCTCGACCACTACGGGTCGCACGAGGCGTTCGACGACGCCTTCGTGGCCTTCGCCGACGCAGCGCGCGAGGCCGTCGTGATCTCCTCCGACGATGTCGGCGCACGCCGCGTGGCCGCGCGCCTGTCGCACGAGAACGTGGTCTCCTTCGGCGAGGCCGAAGACGCGCACGTGCGGCTGGAGTTCGAGGGCGACGGATCCGTCTGGATCTCCTGCGCCGGGGAGCGGTCGCCGCTGCGGCTCGGGGTGCCGGGGCGCCATAATGCACTGAACGCCGCAGGCGCCGTGGCGGTGCTGACCGCGCTCGGGCACGCGTTCATCGACGCCGTGCGCGCGGTCGAAGCGTTCGGAGGCACGGTGCGGCGCTTCGAACTGCACGGCACGCGCCGCGGTGTGAGCGTCTACGACGACTACGCGCACCACCCGACCGAGGTCGAGGCGGCGCTCGAGGCGGCTCGCACCGTCGTGGGATCGGGCCGCATCATCGCCCTGCACCAGCCGCACACGTATTCCCGCACGAAGCTCATGGCGACGGAGTTCGCCGAGGTGCTCGAGCGGTGCGCCGACCACTCCGTCGTACTCGATGTGTACGGTGCGCGTGAGGATCCGATCCCCGGCGTGACCGGGGAGCTCGTCGAGCGCGGGTTCACGGATCCGGCCAGCGTCTCGTACGTGCCCGACTGGGGCGAGGCGGCCCGTCGCGCGGCGGAGATCGCGCAGGAAGGCGACTTCATCATCACGCTCGGCTGCGGAAATGTGAACCTGATCATTCCGCAGGTGATGGACGCGTTGCAGCCCGAGGAGTGACGCGGTGAAGCGCCCGACACCCATCCCGCCCCGCCAGTCGCCCCCGACGCCCGACGAGGACGATTCCGCGAGCGAGCAGCCCGAAGAGGCACCCGTTCGCGAGCGACTTGCGTCGATGCTGCCGTTCGGGCGGTCGAAGAACGCCGACGAGGGCGAACCCGTCGCCGCCGACGAAACCGAGGAGCGGCCCGAGGCCGGCCGCCTCGGCATGTGGCGCCTCGCGCTGCGCAGGCGCCGGGCGGAGCGGGCCGAGGTGCGCCGGTTCACGGCGAGGTCGCGCCGACGCAAGATCACCTGGTGGTCGTCGATCGGCGCGGTGGTGCTGCTCGCCATCGGTACAATCGGCGCGGCTTACAGCCCGCTGTTCGCCGTCGAGCGCATCGAGGTCGTCGGTGCGGCGTCGCTCGACGTCGCCGCGGTCGAGGAAGCGCTCCAGGGCCAGAAGGGCCGTGCGCTGCCGCAGATCGATCGCGATGAGATCCGTGCCGCGCTCACGTCGTTTCCCCTCGTCGAGACGTACGCCATCGAGCCGCGCCCGCCGCACGACCTCGTCGTGCGGATCGAGGAGCGCACGCCGGTCGCCGTGATCGCGAGCGACGCGGGATTCACCACGGTCGATGCGGCCGGGGTCGCGCTCGATACGGCCGAGGCGCGGCCCGACGGGCTGCCGATCGCCGAGGTCGAGGACGGCCCGCATTCGGAGGTCTTCGCGGAGGTCGGACAGGTGCTGCGCGCGCTGCCCGCGGATCTCGCACAGCGCGTTACGACGATCCGTGCGACGTCGCCGGAGGACGTCTCGTTCGACCTTCCGGACGGCGGCGGCGTGACGGTGATCTGGGGGAGCGCTGGCGACACCGCCGAGAAGATGGAGGTCCTCTCGGCGGCCTTCGAAGCGAAGCCGACCGACACGGTCTCGACATACGACGTGTCGTCGTCGGGCGTGCTCGTCGTTCAGTGAGCGTTTTCTTCGGACACGCCGCGGCGCGCCTCGGGGATCACGGGCGCGCGCAACGTACCGTCAGTGACGAGCAGATATTCATTCCGGTGAATAGTTTAACTCTCTTGTAGAGGTTGAGGGTTGGACGCACCGGCAGCAGCCCAGGTTCCGTCGATGGAGGCAGCATGAGCCAGAACCAGAACTACCTCGCCGTCATCAAGGTCGTCGGCGTCGGTGGTGGCGGCGTCAACGCCGTTAACCGCATGATCGAGCTCGGGCTGCG
>Ga0308157_10002132_pt1 | contig 34537 bp, 31 predicted proteins | sample PhyBR1_FD_201035 | JGI IMG/M metagenome (GOLD analysis project Ga0308157, IMG submission 201035) | Phyllosphere microbial communities from UC Gill Tract Community Farm, Albany, California, United States - DLSLB.R1 | ecosystem: Host-associated > Plants > Phyllosphere > Unclassified | place: USA... | reverse complement strand
ACTCCTCTAAGCCTTTCCAGTATTTTTTATTGCTTTCCATTTAAGCTATATTACTGTGTATCGAACGTTCTTACTAAACTCTAATCTATTAATAGTGGCACTTACCACACTCTAAACCACCCAATAACGCTGGTGTAATTTTCTCGCCTTTTTTAATTTTTTCGTGCGCTTCGATAACCTTAGCGTAGAAAGCATTGTTTTTCTGACCAGAAATATCGGTTTCTTTGTGACAGTTAATACACCATTTCATGGTTAACGGAGAATATTGATAAATTTCTTCCATGGTATTAACCGGACCGTGACAAGCGAAACACACAGGTTCGTTTGGCTGTAATCCTTTTGCCTGGCGGATTGCATCTTCTGCAACTACCACGTGCTGAGAGTGGTTAAAGTAAGCAAAATCAGGTAGATTGTGTACACGTACCCACTCCATCGGTTTCGATTTACTTTCGTCGTATTTCTGTGTTTCAGGATCGTAACCTAAAGCACTATAGATTTTTTTGATCTCAGGAGAAATCTCTCCATCATATTTATCCCTTGCCTGTACCGCTTTGTGACAGTTCATACAAACATTTAATGACGGGATAGATGCATTTTTAGATTTAAACGCACCAGAGTGACAATACTGACAATCGATCTGATTGATACCAGCATGCAGCTCGTGAGAGAATTTAATTGGCTGAACCGGCTGATAACCCGTGTGAACACCGGTATTCCACATGCCCATCCAACCGAATGAACCTAAGCAGATAATTAAACACAAGATAAAGAACATTACAAATTTCTTGTTTTTGAACATCTTGCGCACACCTACCTTTAATGGCACATCTTCTTCGATTTCGATACCTTGTTTCTGTAGAATCAGGCGCTCTAATAATTTAGAAGCACGACCTAAAATTACCAGGATCACGATCGCCACAATTACAATAGCTACGATACCTGCAATTGATAAACCTGAAGTAGATTCATCTTTTGCTGCAACAGCACCACCTGCAGGAGTAGCTGCCTTTGGTTCGCCTTCTTTAATGTAAGCTAAGATATCTTTTACTTTTGCCTCATCTAACTCAGGGAAAGTAGTCATTGGTACTTTACCATTATCGTTAAATAATTTAACAGCTGCCGGATCTCCTGCAGCAATCATTGCCGCGTTGTTCGGGATCCACTTTAACAGGAACGCTTCAGGGTGACGATCGCTTACTCCGGTTAATGCCGGACCAACAACTTTGTGATCTAACGCATGGCACGAAGAACATTTTGCCTTGAAAAGCGTTCTTCCTTCTTTAGCATCCTGCGCATTTACGGTAGAAACCGCTATTACAGAAATTGCTGAAAACACGAATAACGACTTCCAAACGCTTTTTAAAATCATCGAGATATCTCTCATAATGAACACTTTATACTTATTTAATTTACTTTTTGTTGTGAAATTGATGCTTGAACCCAGATAGCCCCATCAAAACTTGAACAAAAGTATAACTTATTAATAAATCCCATGACATAATAGTGACTGGAAATACAATTTATAATCATTCTAAACAAATGCTGATTTGAGCCATTCAGGCAATAAAAATGCCCATTTTTGATACAGAATCTCAAATGGGCATACCAAAAACCAATTTGGTTTATTTATTTCTTATGATTATTGTTTTAATATCCACGCAAACATCAGGGGTGCTACAATTGTTGCATCACTTTCTACAATAAATTTAGGCGTATGGATATCCAGTTTACCCCAGGTAATCTTTTCGTTCGGTACAGCACCCGAGTATGAGCCATAAGAAGTAGTCGAATCTGAGATCTGGCAGAAATAACTCCAGAAAGGAATATTTTCCATTTCCATGTCCTGGTATAACATTGGTACTACGCAAATCGGGAAATCACCGGCAATACCACCACCAATCTGGAAGAAACCAATTCCCTTACCCCCACTGTTGGCAATATACCAATCGGCTAACCAACCCATGTATTCGATACCACTTTTCATGGTAGTGGCTTTCAATTCATTTTTCATCACGTATGAGGCAAAAATATTACCCATCGTAGAATCTTCCCATCCAGGAACTACAATTGGCAAGTTTTTTTCTGCGGCTGCCAGCATCCACGAGTTTTTAGGATCTATTTCATAATATTGCTCCAGGTCGCCGCTTAAAAGCATCTTATACATAAACTCATGCGGAAAATAGCGCTCACCCGCAGTATCCGCATCTTTCCAGATTTTGTGAATGTGTTTCTGCAAACGACGGAAAGCCTCTTCTTCAGGAATACAGGTGTCAGTAACGCGGTTATAGTGGTTTTCTAACAGGTCCCACTCATCCTGCGGACTTAAATCGCGGTAGTTGGGTACACGTTTATAGTGTGAATGTGCAACCAGGTTCATAATATCCTCTTCCAAATTGGCTCCTGTACAAGAAATAATGGCCACTTTATCCTGACGGATCATTTCTGCAAGTGAAATACCCAATTCTGCAGTACTCATCGCGCCGGCAAGTGTGATCATCATTTTGCCACCTTCGTCTAAATGCGTTTCGTATCCTTTAGCCGCATCCATCATTGCCGCAGCATTAAAATGGAGGTAATTGCGCTCCATAAACTGAGATATTGGTCCTCTAGTATTGCTCATTTCGTTTTGTATTGTTTGCCGCAAAAATAGGTATTTAGGCCGAAAGGTTAAAACGTAATATGTTTAGCGTTTTGCGTGTGGCCTTTTGTGTCGATTGACACGCATAAACAGCCTATCACCATCTAGTGATCGTTATCCTGAGTGAAATCAAACAATCTTTTTGAAACTATTCAAATTATATAGTATACCTTATATATATGCCATAACCAAGCATCAATGAACTAATTAGTTTGGAGTTAGTAATCAACGAACCTAACTAACCATAAAAGCTTGCCGTGGGCAGTTTGCAGTACCAATGAACAAATGACCAATGAACTATAACTAAATTTCCTTTTCTTTGCACAAATGAAAAAATATTATCTAATTATTTTACTTGCATTTGTTTCAGGAAGTTCTTTTGCACAAATGAAACTGATCAGGAAAATGCTCTCGAATGAAAAAGATACTACCCGTAAAGCCAGCTTTTTACCTCTGCCAGCTTTTGGTTATAGTCAGGAAACCGGATTTGAGTTTGGGGTTGGTGCCATTTATTCATTTTATATAGACCGTAAAGATACGCTGAACAGAAGTTCCAATTTCGCCCTGAACACCACCTATTCTACCAAGAAGACCGCTAACTTTATGCTCAAGGGCGATATGTGGACAAAAGGAAACAAATACCACTTTATTGGTGATATCCGTTTTAAAAATCAACCTTTCAACTTTTACGGTATTGGCAACAACGCTAAAAAGGTGGATGAGGACAAATTAGATCAAAGGGTCTTTAAAACGCTTTTCGATGCAGAAATGAATACCCTACCCAAAGCCTACACGGGTGTTTCATTAGGTTTTGAGAATTACCACTTTATCGACAAGCAAGCCGGAGGTATTTACACCACTAACCCAGCTATTTTAGATAAAGATGGCGGCTCAGTGGCGTGGATCGGCGTATCGCAAAGTTATGATACCCGCAACAGCAACAATTATCCAACCAAGGGTTTCTTTGGAAGGGCAACCTATCAATACGCACCGGATTTTTTTGGCGGCGAAAGTTTTAATGGCTCGCAGATTAAGCTTGATCTGCGTGGCTTCTTTAGCTTAGCCCCAAAAGTGGTTTTAGGTGTACAAGGATTATATTACACGATACAAAGCGAAAGCACACCATTTTATTTATTACAGCAATTAGGAAACGACCAAATGATGCGGGGTTATTACAGTGGCCGTTACCGCGATGAAAACTTAATGGCAGCACAAGCCGAAATACGCTACCGCTTTATGAACCGTTTCGGCATTGTAGCTTTTGCAGGCACAGGTAAGGTATTTAGCAATGGCCAGTTTAACGGCGATGGACTAAAACCCAACTATGGCGTTGGTGGCCGCTACTTTTTTGATCCGGCCAAAGGCCTCAGCGTTAGACTTGACTACGGTATAGGTGAAAAATTACCAAATGAAAAACGCCAGAGCGGGTTTTATATCAGTCTGGCCGAAGCCTTTTAATAGAAAAAGAAATGATATAAAATGGAGACAGGAGGAAGTATCTTAACCCATCAGTGAAATTTATAAGAAAATTTTTACCCTAAGAATAGTTTCCATCCTCTCTCTGCACCATTAATTATTCCTTTTCCGCTCCTCCTCATTTCCTTGTTTGATTTCCTGCCTTTTGATTTTTTCATTACCGAAGGTATAACGTACTGAAAACCTCAGCTGCCGGCTATCGTAATAATTGTTATATACTTGATTAATGCTATTTACCAAACTGCTGAAACGGTAACGGTCTGTTTTTAAAATATCAGTTGCTGCCAGGGCGATTTGCAGTTTTTTATCCAACCATAAAGTTTTAAACCCTACATCCAGGTTATACTGACTCCGGCTTTTATTCACCACATCAACCGCAGGCCATGCATACCAGAAACTGATGTCGCCAAATATTGTTTTCGACTGGTTTAGGATTAGCTGATTTATGCTGGTAAAATAAGCACCAAACCCTGTTAAATGCTTTAAGGTCTGTGGTAGTGTAGAATTAGCCACTTTGTAAAAAACATCCAGCTGACTGGTATTCTCCCAAATTTTTAAAGGGTTAAACACAACAGAATTGCTTAGCTGATAATTATAGCCAGTAATAAAATTAACCGGCTTTGATAATTGTGTATTGGAAGCCACATCAACAAAATTCACATCGCTATACCCGTCGAAGGTGTGACTAAACGAAAAAGTAGTTGTAAATACCTGTTTATAAATATGCATCAGGTTCACGTTGTGGTTGTACGATGGTTTTAAAAACGGATTACCTTCTGTATATACATATTGGTTACTATACCACCTGAAAGGATTTAGCTTGCGGTAAGCAGGGCGGTTAATTCGCCGGCTATAATTTACTGCCCAAACACTTTTTCTGTTTGCCCGGTAATTAATAAAACCGGTGGGAAACAGCCGAAAATACTGATTCTGGTTGCGCTCATTTACAGAAATGCCATCAATCTGGGTATATTCTCCGCGCAGACCAAATTGAAAATCCCAGTGTTTAATACTTTTGTTTAAGCTAAGATACAGGGCCTGGGTATTTTCCTGATAACTGAACAAATTACTTTGTTTCTCATCCAAGATATAAATACCGGCATTACGCTTAAAAAAGGTAACGTCGCTTTGATTGTGAATGAAACTTATTTTTCCGCCTACCGATATTTTCAAAAATGAATAAGGTAAATCGATATCGGCTTTTAACGTATACAATGCAATCTGCTGCTTACTGGCTGATAAATATTCGGCAAATGAGCCTGGAATAATCCCGCCATTTTGAAAATAGCTGGTGTTATTGAAAAACCGGTTTTTATCATCATTATGCATAAACCAATCGGCGTTAAGCGTAAATGTTTTACCAGCAGTATCCAATAATTGCTTTAAATACACATTAGCCGAATGGTAATGTGACCTGATTTTGGCATTGGCATCGGAATTTAGCACAGAATCCACATTTTGTAACCGACTAAAAACCGTGGTATTGATTCGTTCTTCTGAATGAAAATTGGTAAGGCCACCAGCATAAGAAGCCCCCATAGCGCTTCCTTTAGAAATCTGATAATCCAGTCCCAGCTGTCCTGCAGGTACCGTGCGGAAATTGCGGTCTTTATTTACGACTTCCCACTGCTGTGTAGGATAATAAATATTACTTTGCTCCAAGGGTATTAATGATCCTTTTCGAAAATTAAGATTGGTATACAGCGTAAGCTTATTTTTACGGTAATTCAAATTACCTCCAACAACAGCTGTAGCATAAGTAGCCTGGTTTAATCCGGCATTTACCAAGCCTTTAAAGCCATTGCCCAAAGCTTTTTTGAGTACAATATTAATTAAGCCATTATTTCCCTGCGCATCGTACTTAGCCGGAGGATTGGTTATAATTTCAATCCTGGCAATATTACCCGCTGAAATTGATTTGAGGTAATTCGACAAGTCATCGCCAGACAATTGCACCAGTTTATCGTCGATCAGTACATTTACTTCCCCCTTCCCTACCAGCGAAACTTTATCTTTTAACACTCTTATCCCCGGTACTTTTGCCAGAAGTTCGATTGCATCGGTACCAATAGCAGCGGTACTGTTTTCAGTACTGAAAACGGTGCGGTCTATTTTTTGGGTAATTAATGGTTGTTTAGCATTTATTTCTACATCGGCAAGTATCTGCTGGTTAGCGGAGAGTTGTATATTAAGAATTGTATCTGATGTTAAATTTAACTCCCTGTTGGCTGTTTTAAAATTAAGTGCGGAATAAATAATCAAATATTTACCACCTTTTAAGCTTTTAAAATGATAATTTCCTAAACCATCTGTCTGGGTATAGTTGATGCGATTTTGAAGGCCAGAAATTTTTATGGTAATAAAGGGTAAAGCGTTAAAATCCTGATCTGTTAATTTGCCGGAAATGCCGAACTGCGCCCACGAAGATAAAGCAGAAAAAACTGCGAACAAAAAGAAAGAAAATCGCAACATTTAATGATTAAAACCAGTACCATATAATTTGGCCTTTTCTGTATTTAAATTAAAGAATAAACTATCTGCCTTAATAATTTCATTATTGCCAGACATCATTGTTGCCTTATTTACAATTACTGAATTTTTCTTCTTGTTATAAACAATTTTAGCTCCGGACAAAACAACTTCATTATACATGAATTTAGCATTTCCAAATAGTGATACAACAGATTTATCGCTACTCATCTGAGCCGAATCTTGCGCACTATACGACACCCTTGCATCATCATTGGAATCTCGGTGAATAGAGTTCATCAATTCCTCAAGCCCACTACAAGTCTTCATTACTCCATTTCCAATATCAAAACTAAAACCACCTTTTTTTAGATCAAAAGTAATGAGACTAGATTTTAACCGGTAATTATCCTTTGAGTTTGTAAACGAAGCATTTTTTGCAACCATTTTACCATTTCTTTTATCCAGCTCAACATATTTAGCTATCAGCCTGTTATTGTCAATATCAATTTCCGCATTCTCTATAAAGGAAACCTGCTGCTTTACATCACCTGTTATTTTGGAAAAGGAAATAATGCTGGGGTTAACTGGTCCTTCAACCTTCCCCGATTGCATTTTTACTGGGATTTTCTGTTTCCCATCGTTAAAATAGAAACGGTTATAGAGCGCCTCATTTTTAATCATGTGTTTTTTAGTCCCGGAATACAAAACAATCATCTTATCAGTAGTATAATTATTCTTTGATACCAGCTTTTCGCCAATAAACTTAACCAATACCGTATCCCCTTCCTTAAACTGATCATCCTTGATATTTTGAGCTTTAAGGTTGAGGTTAATACTGAAAAGGCCATCATTTAAAACAATATTTTCTATCTTGTTATCAGCACCTTTTTGTATCGACTTAATTTTTGACGTGGCAAAACGGGCTTTATTTACTTCATACAGAAAAGCATATTTTTTAACCTCATACCTGTAAATTAAATTGCCTTTTAAATCTTTTATGGTTTGAGGCACGTAGATAATTTTACCGGTATTTTTAAATCTATCCGGATCTCCAATTGGTGCAGGCGGGAATATAGTTGCATTAAGTTGCACAACGACTATACTACCTATTTTAAGTTTATTGTTGGCATTGTTATATTCTATTGAATAAGTACCAGTTGCCGTTTTTAAGCTGAATGTTTTACTGTGCTCTTGTTTACTAAATTCAATAACTTCTCCTACAATAGATTTCCCCATTAAAGAATCGGTTTGCAATGTTTTAGCTTCGGTTTGTACCGCTTGTGCAACATCTATATAATTTACAGTGAAGCTGTATACCAGGCACAATACTATTGGTAGTACCAATACATAAACTAATTTCTTCATATTTCCAGATTTTTGATTAAACAACATTTTAATCCGGGCTTTAACCGGGCTTTTTACAAAGTTGTGGATCAATGTATTTTCGCTTTTAGCTACTGCAAGCTGGAGCAAAAGACTGGCATAAGCCTGATTACCAAAACTGGCCGAAGTAATTTCATCAGCTTCGTACTCATGCACCTGTTCCAAAGCTTTATCGTATAAATAAATTATTGGATTGAACCACAACAACGCCTTACCGATCATTAACAAAACTTTATCAGCCGAATGGTATTGACTGGCGTGAACGTGTTCATGTTTGAGCAGAACAGCCAGATCAGTTTCATTCATTCTACACGCATCGATAAAGACATAATTAAAGAAAGAGCAATTGGTAAAACCTTCAGTTTTGGTAATCAGCTTTAGTCCGTCATTATTTTGGGTATAACGCCTGGTATATTTTAAAAGACGCAATAACCGCCACAAACAAATGGTCATTAAAACCGATGCGATACTGCCATAGATATAAGGAATTAAGCTTAACCAATCTATTCCTGATTTGACTTCCGGCTGGTATTCTACCATAAGCGGCTGAATCAGTTTTACCGGCGCTGGTTCAGCAAATTTCATTCCTGGTAAGTCACCTGCAACACTTGTTTCTACCGCAGGCATTTGACGTTCAACTTCGAACTGCAATGCCGGGATAATAAAACTAAGCATTAAAGTAACCAAAAGGTAAAAACGGTTAATTTTAAAGAAAGTGAGTTTTCTTAAAACAACCACATAAAAACCAAAGAATAATACCGTACAGGCAGTGACTTTAAGCAGATAGGTTAACCATTCCATAACTATTAAACCTAGCAGCCCCGTTGTGAAAAATCTACAAAACCATCCAGGATCAAATTGCTTATCCTGCGGATGTTTTTCTCCTGATTGATGTATTCCAGGTTTTTCCCGTCGGCTATATTGCCCATTTCGATCACCACAGCCGGTGCTTTCGATTCACGCAATAAATACAGGTTGGCTTCCTTTAAAGCTCCCCTAACCGGCAAGCCTTCCAGTTTATTCAGCTTGCTTATAATGCCTGCACCAAATTCTTCTGCAGCCTTAATATTTTTGTTCAACTTAGAAACATATACCTCCATACCATTAAATGGAAGTTGATCGCCATTTTTTACACTTGCGTTATGGTGGATAGATATAAATGCGGTTACTGGTTGTTTCGGTAAACGATCGTGAAGAGCTAAATACTCATCCTTATCCCTGGTAAGCAATACTTTTATTCCTCTTCTTGCAGCTTCTTCTTTTAATATTTTAACGGCCCGTAAATTCAGGTCTTTTTCTTTCTGCCCATCTAAAGCTGTGGCCGCAGCATCCTTACCACCATGGCCGGCATCAACTACCAATATCACTTCTACCTCTTTAAAAGCACCTGTATTGCCCCCAATAACAAGGTTATCTTTAAGATAGTTCATGGCGTAAACATTGGGCTTTCGTGGAGCATCAGATGGGATTTCGGCACCTTTCAATGTTTTTTCTACAATAATTTCTTTGCGGTTGATAAATGCCATGCAGCAGATCAACAATATAGGCACAACAGCCAAGTAAGCCAGCCTTTTCAGCTTTGCATTGGGTTCTTTGTACAACATCATAATTCTATTTTTTAAGGGTAATTTACTGAAACTGTTAATAGCCAGGTTTTGACAAGGCATTGCCAGATTTAAAAGCAGTGAGGCATACACTTTTTTATCGGTAATACGAGAGGTTTCCCTATCGGCCAGAAACTCGTGATTATGATCGATGGCATTACGCCAGAAATAAATCACAGGGTTAAACCAAAGAATGGCCGCTACCACATTTGCTAATAGTTTATCTGCTGCATGCAACTGTTTAACATGGACCGACTCGTGCCTGATCACCAGTTCGCGTTCGTTGGCTGGGAGAGAAATATCGACAACAATATTGTTAAGAAAGGAACAGTTTTTAATAGCCGAATTTTTACCGACCAGAATAATCGAATCTTCCTCGCTTAGCTTGTTTTTACGCAGCTGATGCTTAATCCGGATCATCATAAAGACCATCCTGAAAGATAAAAGAATCAAAATGGTGAGGTACGCGTAAACCAAAATCAGCTCCCAATTTAAGTTTTTAACCGCCTTTGGACCATTATCTATAAAATCCTGCTCCACAAAGCCATCATTTCCTGCATAAGTAACCTGATTTACTTTTTGATTGGCGGGCACCACTATTTCCCGCGCATTTTCGATAGTTAAAGCAGGTATAACAAAACTGAATACCAGCATCAGCAACAGATAAGCCCTGTTGAGATTAAAAAACGTAAGCCGCGCCAGCAAAAAATGATATACAGCAAAGAACAATGCTGTACATGCCGAAACCTTAAGGAGGTAGAGTAAAATCATGGCCTGCTATTTTGGTTAATTAACTGTTTAATTTCTTCAATATCTTTTTCACTTAGCTTTTCTTCCTTTACCATAAAGGATAAAAGGCTGGCCGGAGAATTATCAAAATACCCCGAAAACAGTTTCGAGAATGTAGTTTTAGCGTAATGGTCTTTTGTAATAGAAGGAAAATATTCGTAAGTTTTACCATAGGCCTTGTAGTTTACGTAGCCCTTCTTTTCGAGTAAACGCACAATCGACGAAATGGTATTATAGGGCGGCTTAGGTTCATCATCCAGCTCATCAATAATATCTTTTACAAATGCTTTCTGCAGCTTCCACAAAACCTGCATAATACGCTCTTCTGCTTTGGTTAATTCTTCCATAACCAAATCTATAACTTATTTTTCAGTTTTACAACGTAAAAATAAGTTATACGACTGAAAAAACAGTTAAAAAACATAAACGACTCATTATCAAATAAATAAATTACTAAAATTTAATTAAGAGATCTTAATTGCAGTCAGAATGACACAAAAAGAGGTAAGACAGCGCTATTGCACGAATAGAGTTGAGGATTAATTACTTGCTTAAACCCGCAACAGCATTGATAGTAAGTGCTACAATTACCGTATTGAATATAAAGGCAATTAAACTGTGCAGCAGGGACAATCTTCTGATGGTACGGTCAGAAATTTCGACATCTGAAACCTGAAAAGTCATCCCTAAAACAAAAGAAAAGTAGGCAAAATCAACAAAATCGGGTTCATCATCTCCCGGAAATTCCAGTCCTGAGCCTTTTTTTTCTGCTTTTTCTTTACGTTTGTCGCCATAATATAAATGGGCGTAGCGCATGGTAAAAGTAGTATGCACTAAAAACCAGGATAAAAACATGCCCAGTATGGCAATCACCAAATCGAGTGGTTTAATATCTTTATTAATCAGCAAAAGAACTACCGCAAGTAAACCGGCAAAGGTAGAAACCACTACAATGGCAAAAATTTCGCCACGGGTTTCATCCTGCATTTTAGCCTTTAAATGAGTTTCGGCAGCAGATGTATGAAAAAACATATACCAGTGCAGGGTTATTAACACCACACAAAGTACATTCCAGCCTAACATAATGTGCGTTAGTACACCCATTTTAAACAGAAGCGAAAATAAAGAAGCTGCTATTCCCGAAAAAAGACTGAGCAGCAAAATAAACAACGCTGATCTTTTTTGAATGCCTGCCAGTTTCGGTTCTGCTTTCATGAATTAAAACTTAAGTTTAAAATGCTCCTTAGCTTGTCCCTTTTTAAAATAAACCAAACCGATCCAAAACAAATCGATGGTTACTGTAACCTCGGGGTGATTTTTAATTTCCATCCAGGCTTCTTTCATGCCCTGGCTCCAGTAAATGTCGTCAAAAATTAGCAACGAATTCTCACTAACTTTTGGCAGGCACCATTTAAAATAATTCAGGGTTGCATCTTTCCGGTGGTTTCCGTCAATATAAACAAAATCCAGGCTTGGCTGATGGGCAATAATATCGGGCAAGATCAAGTCGAAATTACCTACGTGCAGCTCAATGTTTTCGAGTCCGAGTTCTTGAAAGTTCTTCTTGGCCACTTCGGCGGTTTGCGGACACCCCTCAATGGTAATAATTTCTGCCTCTGCATCCGTTTTGGCCAGGTAAGCTGTGGTAATGCCCAGGCAGGTGCCCAGTTCAATGGCACTTTTTGGAGCATTATGCCTGGCCAGGCGGTAAATCAATTGGGCCAGTCGCGGACTCTTCAATGCATTTTTAGCAATCTGGCTTACTTTCTTTGTGCGGTTTTTATTTAGGTGAGACCCCGCGCCAAGGTCGGTAACAGTGATTACGGAATCGTCATTAAAAAGTTTTTTTCGTTGCTCTTCTATGTTTTTATATTCAGATTTGTCGTTAAAATCGTAAATTACCTCATCAGCGAGCTTGTACACAAATGGCGAATGCGTTCCGTGTCTGCTTTTTGCTGTTAAACGGTGTTTGAGGTAATCTGTAATAAATTGAAATAGCATAATATTGCAAAAGTAATTAAACGCCGCAAACGTATGTATGTTTTATGGAAAATATCGCAGAGATAAGTGCTTTAGTAAAATTGCTGGATGATCCTGATGAGGAAGTATACCAACATGTAGAGAAAAAACTGCTTGAATATGGTGGTGAGGTAATCCATTTTTTAGAAAATGCCTGGGAACAGTCGTTCGACGGCCTGATGCAGGAACGCATTGAAAATATTGTTCATCAAATTCAGTTTAAAACCGTTAAGGAAGATTTAAGCCTCTGGTATTTAAGCGGTGCTTTTGATTTATTGCAGGGAGCACTCATCATTAACCGTTATCAGTACCCCGATTTAGACGAGCAAAAGGTAATTAACCAGATTGAGGAAATAAAAAGGGATATCTGGCTCGGCCTTCAATACGAAATGAGCTCAGTGGAGAAAGTAAAACTGATTAACCACGTTTTATATCAGCAATATGGTTTTGGCGGCAACACTAAAAACCACCACGATCCCCAGAATTCCTACCTTAACCAGGTTTTAGAAAGCAAAAAAGGAAACCAGATTTCTTTGGCCATTATTTATTCCACCCTTGCTCAAAAGTTAGATTTGCCTGTATATGGCATTAACTTGCCGCAGCATTTTATTTTGGGTTATATCGACGATAGCAAGCAGGAAGGTACTGAATATGGGGTGCTTTTTTACATCAATGCCTTTAACCGTGGCAATATTTTCGGCAAGCACGACGTAGATCAGTTTTTGCGTCAACTTAACCTGGAGGCCTTACCGGAGTACTACAAACCTTGCAGCAATACCGATATTATCCGTCGTGTAATTAGAAATCTGATTTCGGCTTACGAAAACGCCGGCGCTGCAGAAAAGGTAGCGGAACTAAACGAACTACAACAAATTTTAACAGAAAAATAACCCTTAAAACTTCAGCCCGTGCATTCTAAAACCGGTAATTTCTTTAAAACTGGCCTCTTAATGGCATTAATATTCCTAACTGGCAGTTTGAAAGCACAAACACTGGCTAAACCTAATGTAATTGCATATTATACCGGTAACGGGTCGGTTATTGACAGTTTTCCGGTTGAAAAACTAAGTCATTTGATTTATAGCTTCGGGCATTTGAAAGGGGATAGTTTAAACATCAGATCGGCTAAGGATTCGACTTTAATTTCGAAAATGATTGACCTTAAAAAACGCAATCCTGATTTAAAGGTAATGATCGCTATGGGTGGATGGAGTGCCTGCGCAACCTGTTCTGAAGTATTTAGCAGAAAAGAAGGCCGCAAAACATTTGCTAAAACCACTAAAGCTCTTTTAGACTTTTTTAAAGCCGATGGAATAGATATCGACTGGGAATACCCTGCGGTTTTAGGCTACCCAGGGCACAGGTACACCCCAGAAGACAAACATAATTTTACTTTATTGATTAAAGAATTACGGAGTAAACTTGGCAAAAAAGCAGAAATCAGTTTCGCAGCCGGCGGTACACAAAATTGTATCGATTCGTGCTTTGAATGGAATCAGGTAATGCCCTTGGTAAACCGGGTTAATATAATGAGTTACGATCTGGTAAGCGGCTACGCAACAGTAAGTGGACACCACACGCCCTTATATTCTACTTCGAAACAACAATTATCTGGTGACTACGCTGTAAAAACGTTAATTGATATGGGGGTACCTGCACAGAAAATAGCTTTGGGCGCCGCTTTTTACGCACGGATTTTTGAGAATACTATCGATGCAAACCGGGGCCTTTACCAGCCCACCAAATTTATTCGCGGCGTTTCTTTTAAAAACTTTAAAACCACTTTTACCGAAGCTGAAGGCTATAATTATTATTGGGATGAAGTAGCCCAATCGCCTTATTACTACAATACCAAAAACAGGCAACTGGTTACTTTTGATGACCCTAAATCAATTGACTTAAAAACCAGGTATGTAATCGATAAAAAACTAAACGGCATTATGTTTTGGGAGCTTACTGACGATGCTTATACCAATGGCTTATTGGATGTTATTGATAAAACGATGAAGGGGATTTAACCTTAAACCGATTTTGTATGCGTGAGTTTTGAATGATAGAATTTACACATCAACATCATTACTATCCACATCCTTATGATGTGAAAAGAAAGAAATAACCTTTCTCCGGTTGCGCATTCATTATTCAGCCTACCACTAGCGCGAAGCACCAAAAGTTATTACCCAATAGTTTTGAGCCATACCTGCACCCGCTTCTATACTTTTGGCATCCATCATGGCCTTACAATGACTTGGGCTGTTTCTCCAGGCAGCTATTACCTCATCTGCCTTACCATAACCTTTTGCCAAATTTTCGGCCCTGAATTCGCCAGTGTAGCCGGCATTAATTACACGTTCTTCGGGGGTACCACCTGCCGGAGATAAATGGTCGAAATAGTTTTTTTGTGCCATATCTTTTGCATGTGCCGTTGCTGCAGTTTGCAGGCTCATGTTCACAGATAATAGAGGCACAGGAGGCATATATATTGCACCACAGTTACAACCACTTTGCCGCAGCAGGTTAATTTTATCAACCAGCAATGTAACCTCATTTTCTGGCCGAACAACTACCTCTTTTTTGCACTGTACCAATAAAATGCCCAACAGTAAAAACCAAAAAATAATCAGCCAGTTTTTCATTTCAATTAAACGCAATAAAGGAGGAAACCCAATGGCTTCCTCCCGAATAAATCTTTATTAAATTTAAAAAGCCCTTTCCCTGCCCAGGTAAATATTTTTCCCGGTATACAAAGTATTGCCATCCGGACCAGGAGACCCGCTATCGCCTTCCATTTGCATATTGATGATTAACCACATGGGTTTATTTACCGAATTGCTCATGGTATGCTTGGCTACCCAAACATTATCAATGTAATAATGGCAATCTACATCGGTTGCACTCACTTTGTTGTACCAGCACTTGTAGTTGTGGTACGAGCCCGCATTTGAAACAGCAGTCAGTTTATTTTCCCAGCCACCGTCGTAAGTATTTTGCCAATTGGTATTACTGCCCTTAAACTCCATAATATCGCTTTCGGGCGGCCACGAGTTAACGCCGGTAATCCAAAAAGCTGGCCAGGTGCCTTTAACGGTTGGCACAGCAAAATCGCCAGATATGGTATAACTAGGGAACTGATCGTTAATTACAACCTGTTGCTTGGCATGACAAGCCCCAGAATTATACCAGATGGCGACATTAGTAAAGCCATTGGCCGTACTGTTTCCGGGTGAGGTAGCCAAACGAGTTGCCTTAATGGTAAGTACGCCACCACTTAACGAGATTTGGTTATGGTTGGAAGTACTACCCACCATGCGTGCCGAACCATTGTGATCGGTACCCCAGGGATAATTGTAATTCCATTGTGCCTCAAAATTAGCATAGCTGGCAAAGGAATTGCCGTCAATTAATGTTTCCCAGGCTTTTACCTGACCATGTCCTGGCTCAACTTCGGCTTTATCTTTTTTACAGGATAAAAGTGCGAGAGACATGCATACCAGTAACAAACACCATTTCATTGTTTCTTTTCTCATTTTTTTTGAATTAGGTAAATATTTGGTTAATTGTAAAGACTTCACTACCTATCCAAACCAGATAAAAACCTGAAAACAACAACATTAATAGTCGAAAACTATAAACCTGTTTGTAGGTTAATTAAGGTATTTGGTTAGATCGTTTGGCAACGAACAGCAATTAATGCCGACGCGATTGTAAACAAATCTATACAGCCGCATTATAAAAAATGAGGGACTAAATCGTAAAATTAGAGTGGTAAAATGAGCGTTTTTGACCAATTTTGTTAATAAAAGCCGAAAACATTATCCATAACGCCAGGTGCGTACCATGTATAAAAGCAAAAGCCTGACCATAAGTGTTATGATCAGGCTTTTAACAAAATGATTTAAAATCTATTTGCAGTTATAAGTTAAAAGGAATTTTCCGTTGTAGCTTTCCGTTTCTGCCGGTCCACCTGATGGATAAAAAGTGGAGGTATTGACATAGTTTAAAGAAGTAGCATTTCCTTTGGCATCATATTGATAAGTATATGCCAAGGTTTCATCATTAAAAGGATCCCCATCCTGATCTACAGTTTTAGATACGCTTTTGACCAATACATTTTTAGATTGCTTGCCAAAATACCCTCCTGGAAAATAATCAACATGATATGAAAGGGGATCGGATATTTCGTATACATTCATTGCAATTTCATTCGAGTAGCTGTAGGTTGTTGTTTCCTTATAACCTCCGTGGGCAGCTAGTGAAACTGCACTAACCAGGTTACCATTTGCATAGGTTAGGTTATCGGTTGTGCTTAATTCGTTATTCAAATAATTCTTTACCTGAATTAAATATCCCTCAGCATTATAAGTATATTTTCGGGTATAATCATAAACAATACCTCCGACCGCAATTATACCATCCGTACCACTCGAAACTGCCCTACCGTTCTCAAGCACAATTTCTGCTACGCGACCAGTTTCATCAGTGGCTGTAATTTTATTGGTAGTATAAACATAGGTATTGGTCTCTGCACCACTGGTTAGTTTCAAAATACGGCCTTGAGCATCGTAGTTAAAAGCAATGGTATAACTTCCCAAATAATCAATATCTGCCTTTAAGGTGGTCAATTTACAGCCATTTCCTCCGTTTGGATCTGGAAATGCATTCCAGTTAATTTCTTTTTTACAACTTGCTATAGCGAGGATAGCAACAAGAGATACCATCAGGTATTTTACCGTTTTTTGCATGGTGCTTAGATCAGGAGGTTAAAATATCCGGCAAAGATATTAAAATTTCTCTTTCTTTATCCAGTTGCTCAATAAGTTAAACCAATCAACATCCGAAGTTTTATTAATCAGGCCAAATCCATGCCCACCGTTTTCGTACAAATAAATATCTGTATTAACATGATTAGCTTTTAAAGCTTCGTTCATTAAAACACTGTTGGCATAGGGTACAGTTTTATCATCCCTGGCATGTACAAAGAAAACAGGAGGTGTTTTCTTGTTCACATTTTTATTAGCTGAAAAATAGTGCTTGAGGTCATCAGCAGGACCAGATCCCAAAAGGTTTTTCATGGTGCCCGTATGTACGGATTCTTCGAAGCTGATTACCGGATAAATTAAAGCCGCAAAACTGGGTTTCAGATTTATTTTTTCGGGATTGGCTATTTTAAGATCATTGTAATGCGTCACCAGCGTAGAAGCAAAGTGTCCTCCTGCCGAAAAGCCCATTATACCAACCTTACGGGCTTTAATCCCGTACTTTTTCGCATTTTTCTTCACTAAATAAATGGCCTGCTGGGCATCCTGCAAGGGGCCATAGGTTTTATCGACCATAATTTCGTCGCTTGGCAAGCGGTATTTTAACACAAATGCCGTAATACCAATTGCATTGAAACGCTTGGCAACATCAGTTCCTTCGTGACTAAAAGCCAAAGCACCATAACCACCACCCGGACAAATAATTACGGCTGTTCCGGTTGCAATTTCTTTTGGTGCAACAAAAACCGTCATAGCAGGTACTGATACTTTGGTAATGCTCAGCGTACCGTTGCTACGCACTTCAGTACGTTCTACATAGGTTAGCGGTGTAGGTTTTGCACCAGGAATATTGCCCGCGTACAATGGAATTACCTCCTGCGCGCCTGAATAGTTTACAGCCATGAACAATGTGATGATTAAGGTGAAGAACTTTGTCATTTTCTTGAATTAAAACTCCATTAAATATGCTTTCAGAAAGTCGTTGATATCTCCATTTAAAACCGCATCAGGATTAGAAGTCTGGTAGTTCGTACGATGGTCTTTCACACGTCTGTCGTCCAAAACATAACTTCTGATCTGCGAGCCCCACTCTATCTTTTTCTTCGAGCCTTCTACAGCAGCAATGGCCTCGTTGCGCTTGCGTTCTTCTATTTCGAATAACTGCGATTTAAGCAAGCGAATGGCATTTTCTTTATTTTGCAACTGCGAACGCGATTCCTGGTTTTTAATAATAATGCCTGATGGTTTATGGTATAAACGCACTGCAGTTTCAACTTTGTTTACGTTTTGTCCGCCGGCACCACCAGCCCTAAAGGTTTCAAATTCAATATCAGCAGGGTTAATATCAATCTGAATGGTATCGTCGACCAAAGGATAAACATATACTGAAGCAAACGAAGTATGCCTCCGGGCATTCGAATCAAAAGGTGATATCCGCACCAGGCGGTGAACACCATTTTCGCCCTTGAGGTAACCGTAGGAAAAATCGCCATCAAACTGAAGTGTTACCGATTTAATACCGGCAATCTCCCCTTCCTGACTATCCTGTTCGGTAATTTTGTAGCCGTTCTTCTCGCCCCACATCAGATACATGCGCATCAGCATATATGCCCAATCACAACTTTCTGTACCACCGGCACCAGCAGTAATTTGCATTACCGCTGAAAGCTGATCTTCTTTGCTGCGCAGCATATTTTTAAGTTCGAGATCTTCAACAGCTTGTTTACTGATTTCGAACTGGTCTTTCATCTCTGCTTCTGAAGCATCCCCTGATTGAAAAAAATCGAACATCACAGCTGCATCCTCAACCGCATTATGGGTTTGGTTAAAGCCATCTGTCCACTTTTTCTTTGCACTTATTTCAGCCAGAATTTTCTCTGCTTTTTTAGGATCGTCCCAGAAATCGGGCGCCATAGTTAATTTTTCTTCTTCGCGAATGGCGTAAAGTAGCTCATCAACGTCAAAGATACCTCCTTAGAGACGTTACTCTGTCTCTTAAATCCTGAATCTGTTCTTTGGTCATGAAACAAATATAGCAACTTTTTAGTCTCTCTTTGCAGTAACTAAACATTACGTTTACTTTCCAGTAACAATACCCGCCTCTAAAAATTGGTTTATGATTTGATCTTTAAATGATTGAATGTATGTTAGTACAATGGAGCAATGATAAGGCAGTTTGCAATAGGCAGTTGCCAATAGCTAATAAACAATTTACTTCTTCATGCTCATATAATCAAGTGTAAGGTTAGCCAACAGCTTAACCCCTAAAACAAAGCCGCTTTCATCGAGATAAAAATCAGGAGTATGATGCGAAGGTGCTTTTAAAGGGTCTTTCCCTTTTGGCATGCCTCCTAAAAACACAAACAAGCCCGGTATTTTCTCCTGAAAGAAAGAGAAGTCTTCGGCTCCAGTAACCGGTGGCTTTAACTTTACATGCTCTTTCCCTGCGGTTAACTGCATACTGGGCAACATTTTTTCGGTAAGTGCAATATTGTTGAAGGTAACAGGGTAATGGTTGCTGTACGGGATTTTCACTACAGCAGTTGCGCCACCTGCTTCGGCTGTTTTAGTTGCGATGGTTTTAATCCGCTCAATAAACATCGCTTCATCCTCTTTGCTGAAATTGCGAACGGTACCCAGCATTTCTACTTTTTCAGGAATAATGTTAGAGCGTACACCACCATTAATTGCGCCAATGGTAACCACGCCAGGATTTTCGGTTACATTTAAATTGCGGCTTACTATGGTTTGCAGGTTATTGATGATCTGTGCCGATATAACTACGGGATCAATGCTGCTCCAAGGATAAGCACCATGCGCCTGCCTGCCGGTAATGGTAATCTTCATATCGTTTACCGCGGCCATTGTACCACCGGGGCGATAAGTAACATCGCCAACCTCAGTTTGTGAATTGATATGTAGACCAAAAATCACATCCACTTTCGGATTTTCTAAAACGCCTTCTTTAATCATAAGCGCCGCTCCGCCTTCCTCTCCCTCAGGCACACCTTCTTCTGCAGGCTGAAAGATAAATTTCACTGTGCCTTGAATATCTTTTTGCATGCTGGCCAGGACCTCGGCAACCCCCATTAAAATAGCCATGTGGCTATCATGCCCACAGGCATGCATTACCCCCACTTCCTGCCCGTTATAGTGTGTTTTTACTTTTGATGCAAATGGAACATCAACCCGTTCGGTGACTGGTAAGCCATCCATATCGGCACGGAGTGCCACAACAGGACCTGGCTTGCCTCCTTTTAAAATACCCACTACCCCTGTTTTGGCAACACCTGTAGTTACTTTAATCCCTAAAGATTCCAGGTGTTTGGCAATAATACCTGCTGTTCGTATTTCGGTGTTACCCAATTCGGGGTGTTCATGAAAATCACGTCGCCAGTTAATTACTTTCTGCTCCAACGCATCGGCTTTTTTAGCAACAGCAGGTCGCAACGTTGAATTTTGAGCAGCAGCACTTAAGGCAAATAACGAAAGGCCAATCAGGTATAGTTTTTTCATGAAAACAATGGTTTAAGGTTTAGTTGCTCTAAGCTAATCAATTTTTAAGCAGAGAAGGAATTGATTGAAATAAAAAAGCCATTCCAGAGGGGCGGAATGGCTTTGAAAAAATCGCATTGTATTTTGGTGAAACCAGCTATGCCAGCTGACTTTAAAAATATCAGACTCTAAGAAATAATCTAGTTAAACATGCCTTTCAGCTTATCCATAATTCCACCTTCACCACCTTGTTGTGATTGCCCGCCATTGAACATACCAATCACATCACTTACATCAAATTTACCATCGCTGCCACCTAAACTACCTAAAACATCTTTGAGGTTAAACGAACTATCGTTTGGGTCGTTGGTTTTTTGGGTAAACTTGGCAATAAGCCCCGGAATTATGCTCGATGCCAGAGATTTTGCCGTATCGGCATTAATCCCTAATGCACTTAACTTATCAATAAAACTGCCAGAGGCTTGCTCTGCCACCTGGCTACCTTCGGCTTTATTGCCGTTAAAAATATCGGTAAGCGCACCAATATTGCCGGATGATAACTGGTCTTTTAAAGAATCGAAAATAGAGCCTGAAGCAGCCTGAATAACCGCTTCATTTTTTTCATTTGGAATAGCGGTATTGTTTACAACGCTTTCCTGTACGTTTTCACGTACCATTTCATTTAAATTTTCTAACATAATGTAGAGTTAATGGTAAAACAATAGATGGTTAGTTAACAGGGACGTTGCTATTAAAGTTACGTGCTTTATTTGAGATTTAAAATTCTTAATGATTTTTGAACATTAAAAAGACCATTTTAAATTTTTGCTTTATTACTTTTACAAAAAACCCAAAATTATGTTACCTAAAGTAAATTTTACCGAAACTGAGGCATACAAATACCTGGCCGATCATTTTATAGATATTAACCAGAAAAGCATTAAAGATCTTTTCGTTGAAGATCCAGACCGTTTCAATAAGTTTTCTGTTTTTTTTGAAGACATTTTACTTGATTACAGTAAAAACCGCATTAGTGGTGAAACGTTAGCGCTATTAATGCAACTGGCACGTGAGTGCAAGCTAGATGAAGCCATTAAATCGATGTATAATGGTGATAAAATTAATGAAACAGAAGACCGTTCGGTACTCCATATCGCTTTACGTAACCTGAGCAACACCCCAATTTTGGTTGATGGTAAAGATGTAATGCCTGACGTTAATGCAGTGCTGGCTAAAATGGAAAAATTTAGCAACAGCATTATCAGTGGCGAATGGAAAGGTTATACCGGTAAAGCCATTACCGATATTGTGAACATTGGTATTGGCGGTTCTGATTTGGGCCCTGTAATGGTTACCGAAGCTTTAAAACATTATAAAAACCATTTAAACATTCATTTCGTTTCGAATATTGACGGTACACACATTGCCGAAACTTTGGCGGATTTGAATGCCGAAACCACTTTATTCCTGGTGGCCTCAAAAACATTCACCACGCAAGAAACCATGACCAATGCACATTCTGCCCGTACCTGGTTTTTAGAAAAAGGTGGAAAAGAAGGCGATATTGCCAAACACTTCGCTGCATTATCAACCAACGCCAAAGATGTAGCTGCTTTTGGTATCGACACAGCAAATATGTTCGAGTTTTGGGACTGGGTAGGTGGCCGTTATTCCTTATGGAGCGCCATTGGTTTATCGATTTCACTGAGTATTGGTTTCGATAATTTCAAACAATTGCTTGCCGGAGCACATGCTACCGATAACCACTTTAAAACTGCCGAATTCGAAAGCAATTTACCTGTAATATTAGGTTTACTGGGTGTTTGGTATATTAATTTCTACAATGCCGAAACACAGGTTATTTTACCATATGATCAGTATTTACATCGTTTTGCAGCCTATTTTCAGCAAGGAGACATGGAAAGTAATGGTAAACATGTGGATAGAAATGGCAACGAAGTGGATTATGAAACCGGTCCGATTATTTGGGGTGAGCCAGGTACAAACGGCCAGCATGCCTTTTATCAGCTGATACACCAGGGCACGCGCATTATTCCGGCTGATTTTATTGCACCGGCACAGAGTTTAAATCCGCTTGGCGATCATCATCCAATTTTGTTGTCTAACTTTTTTGCGCAGACAGAAGCTTTAATGAACGGTAAAACCGAAGAAGAAGTTATTGCCGAGCTAAAAAAAGAAGGTAAATCGGAAGAGGAGATCAAAAAAATTGCTCCTTTTAAAGTTTTCGAGGGTAACCGTCCAACCAACTCTATTTTATTGAAAAAAGTAACTCCTTATACTTTAGGTAGCTTAGTTGCCATTTACGAACATAAAATATTTGTACAAGGCATTATCTGGAACATCTTTAGTTTCGATCAGTGGGGCGTTGAACTGGGCAAACAACTGGCGAAGAAAATCCTTCCGGAGCTAAACGGAAATGAAAAAGTTTCGAGCCACGACAGCTCTACCAACGGGCTGATTAACCAGTACAAAGCCTGGAGATAAAATAAACAATAACATCTTTTTAATAAGGTCCCCGACGTGTAAAAAACGATTGGGGATTTTTTTTTGCAAAAAATGTGGGTTTAGAGCAACCTTTCTAAAAATGCTGCCGTAATACACCTAAGAAACTTAATTACAAACATACCGTAACCCTTTATTCAGTAATTGAAGCCTCAGTTTAAAGCAGCTTCAATCAAAAACAGTTGATTAAGGCGTAACAAAGAAAACAGACTGATTACTTGCTAAATCAATACTATGAGAAAAACAACCCTTTACCTATGCATTACTGCGTTTTATTTAGCGCTTTTTGCCTGTTCAAAGAAACAAGCCGATGAGCTCACTGAAGGCAATCCAAACGGAATAACTGCCGAAAATGTAAGCTATAACAATTATGTAGGTTCACTTTTAACCACAAAATGCAATAGTTGCCATGGTCCTGGCGGGGCCGACCGGGGATTTTGGGCCTTTAACGGAATTCAATCGGTTACAGCCGAACCACGTGTAAAAACCAACACATTGGTAACCATGACCATGCCGGTAGGCGGAAGCTTAACTGCAAGGGAAAAATTATTATTAACTGCCTGGTATGATAGAGGGATGCCAGCAAACTAAACAGGAAAGCCATGAAAAAACTACTGATTATCCTTATTCTGGTTTCTGCGTTTGTTTCCGTACACGCACAAATGCTCATTAGCAAAAATGTAACCATTTCATTCTTCTCTAAAGCCCCAATGGAAGATATCGATGCAACAAGCAAAACAGCTGCTTCAGGCATTAACACTAAAACCGGCGAAGTGATCTTTAAAATTAACAATAACAGTTTCCAGTTTAAGAAGAAACTGATGCAAGAACATTTTAATGAGAATTACATGGAAAGTGATACTTATCCTACCTCGGAATTTAAAGGCAAAATAATTGACCTTATTGATTTTTCAAAACCCGGGACATACAATGTAGCGGTAAAAGGCAATTTACAGATACATGGTGTAACTAAAACCTATCAAACACAGGCTAAAATTACGGTTACTACCGATGCCGTTACGGCAAATGCAGCTTTTAGAGTTAGACTAGAAGATCATAAAATCAAAATACCAACAATTGTAATTGCAAAAATTGCCGAAGTAGTTGATGTTAAAATTAATGCCATTTATCCCACAAACAATTAAGTCATGATGAAAATTTACAGCACACTAATAATTATGGGCCTGGGCCTGCCTTCAACTGTCTTTGCTCAAGACTCGTTGGAAAAAGCACTGCAAATGCCAATAACCAAAACCAGGGTGGGCGCAACTTTTAAATCGCCAAAGTTGATCAATATCCAAACCAATGAAACCATTTTTAAAAACGAGCTTGATTTCAGGGTAGACCACCGTTTTGGTGATATTGCGGGGCAAAGCGGTGGTATTAAAAATTTCTTTGGTCTTGATCAGTCTACCGATGTCCGTATTGGTTTCGAATATGGCATCAGCGATGATCTTTCGGTCGGTATTGCAAGGTCAAAAGGAGCCGGACCGGCTACCCAGTTGTACGAGGGTAATCTTAAATATCGGCTGCTAAGGCAAACCAGTGATGAAAAAATGCCAATAAGCATTACGCTTTTCGGAAGTACCACGATATCGGCTGTAAAAGCCAGTATTGATCCAGCCTCAGCTATTGCTTACCGCGACTTTCAAGACCGGATTGTGTACGTAGTTCAGGGTGTAATTGCACGTAAGTTCAGTCCTGATTTCTCGATGTTAATCATGCCATCTTATGTACACCGGAATTTTACTGTTTTTGGCGATCAGAATGATCTTTTTGCCCTTTCGGTAGGTGGTCGTATCAAAATCACCAAACGCATGGCTTTTGTGGCCGATTATACCCTTCCGTTTAGAGATGATAACAAAAAAGCTTACCTCGAAAACCTGTGGGGCAACAAATATTACAATACATTGGGTGCTGGTTTGGAATTCGAAACCGGCGGGCATATTTTCCACCTCAATTTTACCAATGCAACAGCCATACAAGAATCGCAATTTATAACAGACACCAATACTTCATGGACCAAGGGTCAATACCGCTGGGGTTTTAGTATCGCACGCAGGTTCTCTTTCGATAAGAAAAAGGATAAGGCTCAATAATTTTAATACCGCTGATAAACATGGTTAATCTAAAATAAACTAACTAAAAAATTATGGAACGTAACGAATTTATCAAATCTTTAGGCCTTGGTGTTGCCGCTGTGTGCACCGGAGCCTGCTTTTCTGCCTGTGGTAAAAAGAGCGATTCGCCTGAACCCGGCAAACCAAATGGTGGCGGGGTTCCGCCAGGTACAACAGCCAGTGTTGACCTCACTACACAATTGCTTACTGTAGGGGCATCGGTTACGGTAGCTGGTATCTTGTTTATCAGAACAGCAACCGGAAATGCAACTACTTCATTTGTGGCTACACAGGCGGCCTGTCCGCACCAGGGCGGTGCATTAAGCTTTATTCAGGCCAGCAATTATATTCAATGCGCATTGCATAGCTCGAGGTATACCACAGCAGGGAGTATTTTAGCCCAACCTAATGATGGAGGGACTACAAGCGCCTTAAAAATCTACTCGGTTACAGTTTCTGGCAATACACTTAGCGCAACAGCATAAAATTTTATTATTTTAAGGGTAAAGCAGTATCATAAAATGGTGCTGCTTTTTTATTTCACGCGGTTATAGACTAAACAGTTGTATTTTGACCTTTAACATCAAAAGCATCGCGAAGGCCTATGGCCAGCACATTAAATGCGTAAACGGTAAGCATGATGGCTAAACCAGGAAAAACGGCCAGATAGGCGGCATCCATAATAATATAACCATAATGCTCTTTAATCATACTGCCCCAACTTGGCATAGGGGGTTGTGCGCCAAATCCTAAAAAGCTTAAACCGGTTTCGAGTAATATTGCCGAGGCGAAATTAGAAGAAGCAACGACCAAAATAGGCCCTGCTATATTGGGTAAGATATGTTTGATAATTATTTTACTGGTACTAAAACCCAATGCCCTTGCGGCTTCTACAAATTCAACTTCTTTTAATGCCATAACCTGTCCACGTACCAGGCGGGCAACATCAACCCACGTAGATAAGCCTACCGCGATAAAGATTTGCCAGAAACCTTTTCCCAGAGCAAATGATATGGCAATAACCAATAGCAGCGACGGTAAAGACCACACTACATTCATAAACCAGCTAATCGCTGCGTCAATCCGGCCACCAAAATAGCCTGCAACAGCACCTAAACTCACGCCTATAAAAAGTGAAATAAGTACTGCCATCAAACCCACTGATAATGAAACACGGATACCTAAAATTACGCGGCTCAATAAATCGCGCCCATAAATATCAGTTCCCAAAATATAAGTCCGTTTGTAAATATTGTTTTTTTCAAATAAAGACTGAGGAGTACCCGTTGTAGCTGGTAAAACACAATCGGGGCATAAATCCCTTAATGCATATTGAGTTTCCTTTGCTTTTTCATCCTCACCAATATATTCCTGGACAAAAACATTTTGCCCCACTATTTTATAGCCCGTAATTGGAATACTTTTAAAGGTTGGTGTTTGACCGAACAGCATTCTTTCAAAAAAACTCACCTTTTCTACTTTTGGATTGCTGCTTGTGATTAGAAAAGTAAAGGTGCTGCCAGGTTTCTTTTTATTCAGTTGCAGCGTTTGCAGATTTGCATTTGGAGAATCATCGGGCATAATGGAGTAGCCTAAAATACCCATCACCATCAACAATAAGATAAAAACCAGTCCGGCGAAGGCAAATTTATTCCGCTTAAATTTTAACCATACTTTTTTTGATGGGCTTTTATCCATTATTTAACCATTCTGCCTTTCCAATTGTATTTTCCGCTATTTCCGGCAATGCCAATGTATACCATATATAAGATGTGTAAAACATTTAAAACCGGAATTAAAACGAGCAGGCTGCGTCTCTTTGCAAAGCCTGTCACATCCCATAAAAATAAGGTTTCCAAAACCATTTTAACCAGCAATTGATAAAATGTAATGATTAAAAAACCAGGAATAAACAGACCTGTAATAAAGTTTGACAATATGCTGAGGTTGAAAATCCAGATTAGCACGCCCAGCACAATAATTCCTTTGTTTTTATAACGGGTACTTTTAGAAGCCCAACGCCTCCGCTGCTGAATAAAAGCATTTAAGTTTTCTTTGGCATGCGTATATACGATTGCCTCCCTGTTTTTGAGGAAGCCTATCTGATCAGGGTATTTGGCTGCAACTTTATGCAATAACAATTCATCATCACCAGAAGCCAGGTCATCAATCCCCTGAAATCCGCCAACCTCATAAAAAGTTGTTTTCTCATAAGCCAGATTCGCGCCATTACAGGTTGAAGGCTGTTTATTACCAATGGTTGATGCGCCCAAGCCAATCAAATATAAAAACTCAAGCGACTGCAGCCTTTCAAAAAAGCTTTTTTCCTGAAAATAGGCTACCGGAGAGGAAATCATTTTATATTTCTTTTGCTCAAACAGTTGCACAATTGTTGCAAGCCAGTTTTCGCCCATTCTACAATCGGCATCGGTAGTTACAATCAAATCTCCAGCGCAGGTACCTATTGCCGTTTGTATTGCTTTCTTTTTATACGAATTTAAGGCACGATCCTCATTTAGTTTGATCAAGCGTACATTTTTACCGGCATAACCCAATACAATTTCTGCTGTAGCGTCAGTTGAATGGTCGTCGATGATAATGATTTCTGTTAAAGCCTTTGGATAAACCTGAGCAATCAAGTCGTCGATTGTTCTGGCGATATTGGCTTCCTCATTTCTTGCAGCCACAATAATTGAAACTTTGGTCTGCGGGTCAGACCTTTCGGGGATAAAATAGGTTAAATTATGCCATCCCCTGATAAAATTAAGTACCAAAAAAGCATAAATGAGGGTTAATGCAGCGGATAATAGACTAATTAGATTTAAGATTTCCAAAAAAATTGAGTTTAAAAACGAAATAAGCGCCTAATATAGCAGGAATTATAATATTTATAAGCCAAATACTTGCTGTACATGCAATAACAGCTATATGTTGATCGGTTACATGCTTAAACAATTCCACAGCGGTAACACTTCTGATGCCCACATCAAACAAATCTAATGAGGGCAGGGCCGATTGTACCAGAAACAGTAAACAAGTCATCATGATAATATCTGCATAATGCAAGCCCGGTATTAACCAGATAAACAAAATAAAGTATTGCGAACTGAAAACCAGATACCTGGCCATGCAATAACCAATAATACGAAACAATTCTTTCCGGCGGTAACGCCCTAAAATACTGTAGAATTTTTTGTATTTACGGGTAAACTTAAAGGATAACAGAATACCGTTTAGCCATTTGATGTTGAAATAAAAAACAACAAAAAAAAGGCAAAAAAATACCGCCAGAAAAACCACTGCAATAAACAATACCCGATCAATAGGGATAAAGCGGTACACAAAAAAACAAGCCGCTATTGCCCCGAAAACATTAGTAAGCACCAGCTGCCCTATACTGCCCACACTCATGGCCACCACACCTACAATACGCCTTTTGGGTGAAAGAAAAAATACCCTGCCTCCATACTCACCCAGGCGGTTTGGGGTAAAAATAGCCATTGTTAAACCACAGAAAACAGATTCGATAGCCCGGTAAAAGCTAATGGCTTCGATATGGCTCATCAAGTATTTCCATTTTGCAGCCTCCAGTAACCAATTTACAAACATCAGCAACACTACCAATCCAATTACTGCAACAATTTCGAGCTGATTGATATCCTTTAACAGTGTACCAAAATCGCTAAGGTTTTTATTGGCAACAAGCTTGTGGTAAATAAACCAAAAGGCAAACAGCACAATTGCAACTTTTATAAGCAGTGATAATATTTTTTTGTTCTTGCCTGTCAAACTTGTCTTTTTAGATTGCAAATATGCTTAATATTGCTGTAATGTTGAACGAAAAAAAGGAACGGGTTATTATGGGTATCGACCCAGGTACAGCAGTGATGGGATATGGGGTGATTTTAGAAAAGGGAAATAAAACAGAACTGATTAGTTTGGGGGTGGTAAAAATGACCCATCTCGATGATCCTTTTCTTAAACTTCAACGCATTTTTGAAAAAACCGTTGTTTTAATTGATCAGTATAAACCCGATGTACTGGCCATTGAAGCCCCTTTTTATGGCAAAAATATTCAGGTACTTTTAAAATTAGGCCGTGCACAAGGAACCGCTATCGCTGCTGCTTTATCCAGGAATATAGCTGTAACCGAATATTCGCCCAGAAAAATCAAACAATCCATTACAGGAAGCGGAAATGCAACTAAAGAACAGGTTGCAGCGATGCTACAAAGGTTATTAAATTTTAAAGAAACTCCTGAGTTTTTAGATGCTACCGATGGACTGGCGGTTGCAGTTTGCCATTCCTTTCAAAAAATCAGCACTGGCGGCAAATCCAAAACGTACTCTGGCTGGGAATCTTTTGTGAGTGACAACAAAAGTAAGGTTACAGGTGTAAAAAAGGTTACAGGCAAACTTAAAGGCTAATCTGGTGTAAAATAAAATGGTCCGTGCAGACACGGACCATCAGCGCGCGATTTATAAATATCATTTATTGCCTTGCCTGATCAATCAAACTCTTTGTAGCCAAATCGGTTACCAGTTTATTTCTTCTGATCAGGTATCTTACTCCAAAAAATACAGCCAATCCAACCAGTATCAACATCCATAGGTTAGAAAGTACGAGGATAATTTCTTTAAAAATAGTCCAGCCATTTACCAGGCCTAACCAGAAACGATTTGCAAACCCCGGCTTGTAATCGTACACATTATCGTTGGCTACAATCATGGTTTTTACCGTATTATCCTGATAAAAATTAAGGGTAATGGTACTATATTTTACCCGGTTATCAATTAGCAGGTTTTCGATTTTCCGGTCAACATAATCATCTTTAATTAAAAGTGAAGTTTCTACATTCGGGCTTTTCTTTGTTGCCATTTTGTTAATCCGCTCAACAGCTTCTACCCTGTTGTTGGCTTTGAGTTTATTGGCCAGATAAGCAATGCTCTGGTCGTCCATCTTCATCGATTGGTTATCAACAAATACCGCCATTTTAGCAATGGTGTTGGTAAAATCGTCGAGCTTTTCTGACGGAACTTTAGCTACCAGATAACCTTCAGTGCGGTAGGATGTAATTTCTTTAAGCGAATCAATCGATTGCTTAACCTTCTGAGTCTCCTGAATTACACTTTCAATAGAGAACTCGGCAACGGTGCCTCCCTGGGCTTTGATGGTTTGACTCAGTTTTTCTTTGGTATTCTGCACATCTTTAACGCGGAAGCGCATATCGGCAGTTTTAATGATTTTGGGAGCAGCTGTACTCGTGCTGTCTGCACTTTCTCCGCTACTGATTTCCTCGGTTGAGGCTACTGATCCATATTTTTTTTCAGCACTCTGGCAGCCGAACAAACATGCGGCTACGGCCATAGCAATAATAATCCTTTTCATGATTTAGTGGTTCTAATGGGTTAATCATTTGTGTGAAATTATCTTCGCTGGCCAGTGAAGTTGCGGCATCCTTTATTTTTACACCGCGTTTTTCCCTTTATACCAAAATTGATTTAAGGTAACCCTTCTGAGTTGAGTGTAATGCATTTGAATTGGGAATAATTGAATAAAACCAACCTGTTTAATAGTTTTAAGTCAATATTTTGATTAAAAATATTTTCAATAAACGCTTAGAATGGTAAACAGCTGAGGCATTAAAAACAAAAAAGCCTGTCGTGAATGAACAAGACAGGCTTTATTATTTAGAGAGAAAATATGTTATGCATCTAAAATTTTGAATACACCTTTAATGGCAATAATTGCACCGATAAACAAAACGATCCACGAGGCTAAAGACACTTGCCATGAATCGTAAGCAAAACGTGCATAAGTACCCACCATGCAAACCAGTACACCAAAAATCATTAATTTATAAATTCCTGGCTGGTTAGCCGTTTGCATACTTTCTGTATTGTGCTTTAATTCGTTGTTCTCCATAATGTTTATTTTTATGATGCAGCAAAAGTAATACTTATTGCCGAATAATTATATAAACTTAGTAACTTTTTAATCGTTCTAAGCGCTGTTTTGCTTTATCCTTGTCCAATAGCTTTTCACCTTGATACAAAGGCTTTTCCCAATCGCCGTACATGGGGTTGGGTAAAACAATAAATTTTATACCAAACAGGTGTTGGTTTAAATTTACCTGCTCATTTGTATTTTTATTTTCACGGTAAAAAATATTCGAAAAATCGCTCAGATTATCACCACACAGCATTAAAATATTATGGGTTTCAGCTATTTTCTGTCTCCGGGGCTCCTTATTTGAAGTACCCTTCGAAACCAGCAAATGTGCATCATCTGCATAGGGGAAACCAAATTTCTGCAGATTTTTTAAAGTTGCAGCATAATCTTTTTCATCCCGGTTACTTATATAAAAGGTTTCGATATTTTTACTTGCCGCAAATTTCAGGAAAGCCAGCGCGCCCGGAACAGTATCTGCCTGTACCAAATTGGTCCAGTTGGTCCAGTCTGCCGGATTATAACTTAATCCTTTCTTAATCTCATGCCCCTGAAAGGCTGAATTATCCAGTACGGTTTCATCAATATCTACAATAATACAGTTAGGTTTCATGCTCGTATCTGCCCATACAGCTTCTTTTAACGATAATCGGGCAAAATTGTAAGCCTGAAAGCATAAAGCCCGGTATTCGCCTGAGGTTTGCTGCCAAAGCACTGCATTGGTATAATCTCTGGCTGGATTTTGTGCCCGAATAAAAAACGGGACAAGCGATAAGATGATAAGGATGTATTTTTTCATATGCTGATATTAGATTACAAAGATATTAAAAGCCAATAACTAAGCGCGCCTCAAAAAGTTAACTCAGTCCTGATGCTCGAAAGGATTCGAAGTTTGAAATGACCAATTCTAGAAAATTAAATCTGGCACCTAACATTTTATAAAGGTTTAATGCTTCTGTTTTCGATGCTGAGAACAACAGCAAAAAACCGGACAGCGAATATTCCGGCTTGCATTAGCTTGTTATGATTTAGCTTGATAAAACAAAAGCCCATTTCTACGCGAAATGGGCTTTATACTTTTCATATTCGGAGCTAATAATGGCTCCGGAAGCAAAATCAACGATTATCCTTCTAATGCGGCTGCACCACTTACAATCTCCGTTAATTCGGTTGTAATTGCTGCCTGACGTGCCTGGTTGTATGAAAGTTTTAAGGCTTTCAATAACTCTCCTGCATTCTCAGTTGCTTTATCCATCGAGGTCATACGTGCACCATGCTCAGACGCGTGCGAATCTAATACAGCTTTGTATAACTGAATTTTAATTGATTTAGGAATTAACTGTTCTACGATCTCTTCTTGCGAAGGTTCTAAGATATAATCAACGTTAGTTGTTTTCTTCTCTGTTTTCGTATCGGTTTCCGGCTCTGCTTTAGGTAAAGGCAATAGCTGTTCGGTAGTAATAAACTGTACAGCTGCATTTCTGAAACGGTTATACACCACTTCTACTTTATCAAACTCACCTTTCACAAAACCAGCCATAATTGCGTCCGTAATTTTGGTTACGTTTTCGAAAGTTAAGGCCGAAAATATTTCGTTATTGTTACCGATAACATTGTATTTACGTTTTTCGTAAAAATCCTGGGTTTTCTTACCAATAGAAATAATACTCACATTACCGTTTTTCAACTGTTCGCTATATTTCTCAGCAATTAAATTATTGGCCGCTTTAATTACGTTCATGTTAAAAGCACCTGCCAAACCACGGTTTGATGATACTGTAACAATTAAAACCTTATTGGGCTCACGTTCCTGGATAAAAGGTGATGAAGAGCCTTCTAAACTTGCTGACAGATTACCTAAAATCTCTTTCAGTTTAGTTGCATAAGGACGTAAAGCGATAATTGCGTTGGTAGCACGTTTCAACTTAGCCGCCGAAACCATTTTCATAGCTTTGGTAATTTGCTGTGTTGATTGTACCGATGCAATCCGGTTTCTTACTTCTTTTAAATTAGCCATTCTTTGTTTAGATGTGAGAGGTGAGATGTAAGATGTGAGACGTTTAAGTCCCAATCTCAAATCTCAAATCTCATGTCTCAAATCTTATTAATATTTACTTGAAATCTCTTTTGCTACTGTATCTAAAACACCAGTAATGGTATCATCAAATTTACCAGCTTTTAAAGCCGCCAAAGTTTCAGGATGACGTAATTCCAGCTGAGTTAAGAATTCTGTTTCAAATTCTTTTACTTTATTAACCGGAACGTTACGCATTAAGTTTTTAGTACCAGCGTAAACAATTGCAACTTGTTTCTCTACGGTAAATGGAGAGAACTGTGCTTGTTTCAACATTTCTACGTTACGCGCACCTTTATCAAGTACCGATTTAGTTGCAGCATCCAGGTCAGAACCGAATTTAGAGAAAGCCTCTAACTCGCGGTATTGAGCCTGATCTAACTTTAAAGTACCAGCTACTTTTTTCATCGATTTGATTTGTGCGTTACCACCTACACGTGATACCGAGATACCTACGTTAATCGCCGGACGGATACCTGAGTTGAACAAGTTCGACTCTAAGAAGATCTGACCATCAGTAATCGAAATTACGTTAGTTGGGATATAAGCAGAAACGTCACCCGCCTGGGTTTCGATAATTGGAAGAGCTGTTAATGAACCACCACCTTTAACGATATGTCTGATCGACTCTGGTAAATCATTCATGTTTTTAGCGATATCATCGTTAGCGTTGATTTTCGCAGCTCTTTCTAATAAACGGCTGTGTAAATAGAAAACGTCACCTGGATAAGCCTCACGGCCCGGTGGACGACGAAGTAATAAAGATACTTCACGGTAAGCCACAGCTTGTTTAGACAAATCATCATAAACAATTAAAGCTGGTTTACCTGTATCGCGGAAAAATTCGCCAATCGCAGCACCTGCAAACGGTGCATAGAACTGCATTGGAGCAGGATCTGCAGCCGAAGCAGCAACAACAACTGTATATGGTAAAGCACCGTTCTCTTCCAGTGTACGTACAATGTTCGCTACAGTAGAGTTTTTCTGACCGATAGCTACATAGATACAGAACACAGGCTGACCTGCTTCATAAAATTCTTTTTGGTTGATAATGGTATCGATACAAACCGCAGTTTTACCAATCTGACGGTCGCCGATAACCAACTCACGCTGACCACGACCGATTGGAATCATTGCATCGATTGCTTTAATACCAGTTTGTAAAGGCTCGTTTACCGGCTGACGGTAAATTACACCTGGTGCTTTACGCTCTAAAGGCATTTCGTAAGTTTCACCTA
>Ga0308157_10002128_pt1 | contig 34581 bp, 33 predicted proteins | sample PhyBR1_FD_201035 | JGI IMG/M metagenome (GOLD analysis project Ga0308157, IMG submission 201035) | Phyllosphere microbial communities from UC Gill Tract Community Farm, Albany, California, United States - DLSLB.R1 | ecosystem: Host-associated > Plants > Phyllosphere > Unclassified | place: USA... | reverse complement strand
CTTCTCCATGGAGTCTCTTACTCTGCGATGTGCGCGAGCAGGAACCAGCGGTCCTTCTCGAGGCCCCGCATGATCTCGATCGCCACGTCCTGGCTCGTGAGGTCGACCTCGTCGAGACCATCGATCGCCGCCTTCGTGTCGACGAGGATCGCGTCGATATCGGCGATGACGTTGCGGATGAGGGGAGCCGACTGCGTGAAGCCGGCGGGCACCTCGGATCCTGCGCCCTTCTCGGCGACGGCCTTCACTCGGGCATCGATCGGCAGACCGAGAGCGACGATGCGCTCCGCGGCGGTGTCGGCGAACGCGCCGGCATTCGCGACGATGGTGTCGAGCAGTTCGTGGACGCCGATGAAGTTGGCTCCGCGCACGTGCCAGTGCGCCTGCTTGCCGCTGATCGTCAGAGCCTGCAGCCCGAGGACGACAGGGGAGAGGAACTGTGCGGCAGCGGCGGCAACGGTCGGGTCGCTGGCGGTGGTGGAAACGGTCTGCGACTTGCTCATTTTTCTCCTCCAGAACGGCTGATTCGGTGCCTGTCAGATACAACGCTACTCAGCATTACGCATTCCGCAAGCAAGCTGAGGCTCGGCTAATCCCCCCGTTCTCGCCCGGAATCACGCGGAAGTCAGGGTAGTCTCACCTCATGAGTATTTCGACTTCAGCATCCGTTCTCGCCCTCGGTGACAAGGTGCCGGAGATCGCCGATGACGCGTTCATCGCGGCAGGCGCACGTGTCGTGGGCGCGGTGTCTCTGCAACCGGGATCGAGCGTGTGGTACAACGCGGTCCTCCGCGGCGACTCGGCCGGAATCGTCCTCGGACGCGGGAGCAATGTGCAGGACAACGCGTCGATCCACGTCGACAGCGGCCATGGGGTCGTGATCGGAGAGAACGTGTCCATCGGCCACAACGCCGTCGTCCACGGCTGCACGATCGGCGACGGCTCCCTCGTCGGCATGGGATCGGTGATCCTCAGCGGCGCCGTGGTCGGCCGCGGGTGCCTGATCGCGGGTGGGGCGGTGATCCTGGGCGGCACCGAGATCCCCGATGGTTCGCTCGTCGCTGGGGTTCCGGCGAAGGTGCGGCGTGCGCTCAGCGATGACGAGCGCGCCGACCTCGTGCGGAACGCGGAGATCTACCATCAGCACCTGCGCTCGCACGAGGATGCCGTATCGCTCCGATAGAGTAGGACACTTACGGGGCGGTGGCCAAGCTGGTCAAGGCAGCGGGCTCATAACCCGACGATCGTGGGTTCAAGTCCCACCCGCCCTACTCGAGCCGCGTCACAGCGGGCGCGCGGTGACGGCCTCGTTCCCGAGATCCTTCCGCGCGGTGCGCAGGCACTTCGTGCAGAGCAGCTCGACGGTGCGCGGATGGTCTTCGCCGCAGGTGCAGTCGATCGTGACCCGCCATTTCGCGCGGCGTCCGCATGCGGCGTATGCGGCTTCATCGCCGTGGTCGCATTCGCACTCGACGGGGGAGTCCTCGCCCCACCCGAGTGTCATCTCGTCGAAACTCAGATCCACAGTGGCATCCTGCCGCATCACATCACATTCCCGATGTACGAGTACTTCACGAAGACTTCGGCGGCGATGCCGGATTCGATGAGGACCCCTTGCACCGCGGTCATCATGTAGTTGGAGTCCCATCCCATGTAGAGGTGGTTTCCCGCATCCAGGGCATCCCATTGCCCCTTCCACGCCATCGAGGAGTATATCGGCCCGCCATGAGCGGCACTGTAGGCGAGTGCTGACGGCCGATCATCCGTCCATGCGCGGCGGAAGACGCGGTTGAAGAGCGCGCGGACGTCCTTGACCTCCCAGTGCTCTCCCCGGTACTCGACGTAGTCGAACTCGCGCTCCCAACCGGACGGCCAGCCGCGGCGGCGCACCGCGTCGAGCACAGGCGTGAGGCCGTCGTCGTCGATCTCGGTGAGCGGAGGCCGCTGCCACACGCGCAGCAGCGACTGGGCGAGCCGCACGGTCCGTGCGGTGATCGCCGACGTGCCCCACTCCGCCACCTCGGCGAGAGCGCGGGTCTCGGCGATGCTGCTCCGTGAATACGCATCCGTCTTCTTGGCCGGGAAGGAGGCGCCGAACACCCGCTCGGTGAGTCCTGCTTCGAGGAGGGTGAGGTTGCCGAGAGTGGGGGCGAGCGCGCGATGGCTGTTCTGCTCATCCTCGGAGAAGTCGCTCCACACGCGTGAGCCGTCTCCGGACCAGGTCTCACTCGGCATCAGCGGGACGATGTGCTCGATGTCGAGCGCGGAGGTGTCCTCGGCGCCCTCGAGGCGCCCCAGCACGTATGCGGCGTGAGGCAGCTCGACGTACTTCAGCACTGCGGAGACGCGCTCGTCCGAAGGCGTGATGCGTGCGAAGGCGCGCATCAGCGCGGCGCGTCCTTGTGCGCGGGCGCGGCACAGCCGGGCGATCAAACGCTCCGAGGGCAGGCCGACCAGCGCTCGGCGCAGATATAGCGCCTGGGTCCATTCGAGCGTCTCGATCAGTTCAGCGCGCGCGATCATGCCTCGCGCGTGGTCGCTGTACGCGCTCATCGCCAGCGGGTACGCCGCCCTGCCGAAGGTGTTGAGGTATTCGAGCTGTCGACGGATCTCGGCGTCGCTCTCACGCGAAGGATCGAGGAGCACCGCGTAGATCTCGGCGTAGTGGCGCCAGGTCGCAGCATCCGATTGGAGGTGCTGCGCATCCACGTTCGGGAATGATCGGCGGAATGCGGCGTAGACACCGTGCTCGCCATCAGTGGTCACCTCGCGCCCCGTGGTCATCACGAGGAAATGGCGCCAGAACGCGCCGATCATCTCACCGGTGTGGCGTTCGATCGGCATCCAGAAGCGTTCCTCGACGTCGAGCTGCTCTGCATGCGTGAGGCCCATCAGGATGTAATTGTGGATCAGTTCGTGGTCGCGCAGCGGTTCGCCAGTGGAGTTCAGGCTCTCGAAGATCTGCTGGGCGTTCGCCGCCGGGCCGAGCGTGATGGAGACGTGCTCCAGACGCTGCAGTCCACGCCAGACCTCGCGTGCCTCGTCGGCATGGATCTGACTGCGGAAGAAGGCGTAGTTGTCATCGAAACGCGATTCGCCGTCCGTGTCGTCACGACGGTCGAGGATCACGGACTCGTACAGGTGCGCCCACGCCTCGTGGGGGCGCAGCTTCGTGCGCGTCGTGTCGTCGTCGCGTACGAGCACGCGGGCGAGAGCCGAGGCCATGGTCGGATCGCTGTCGCGCACAGTGTGATGTAGCGCCGCGACGAGCAGCATGATCGTCGTGAGCCGCTGCTGTCCGTCGATGAGGATCAGATCCGCCTCGGACGAATTCTGCGCCGAGAGGATGGAGCCGATGAAATGGCGGTGCGCGTCGTCCTCCGCAGCCACAGCGCGGATGTCGGCGAGGAGCCGTTCGCATCCGCCGATGTCCCATCGGTACTGCCGCTGATAGACGGGGACGACGATCGCGGTGCCCGGCGATGCCAGCCACTCGATGGTGTTCACTGCCTTCGCATCGACGTTCGTGGCGGTTGCCATGGTGTTCGCTTCTGCTCCTCACGCGTCGGCGGCACAGAGAGCTCCGCCGTGTACGAGTCTACTGGGCTGGTGGTTTTCACGGCCCTGACTCCGTGGCCGTCGGAGATCACGATGTTAGGCTTGCCTTATCAGGGCCTGTTGAAACGTGCTGGCCCCCGATGAAAGGATCTGGCTCAGATCATGGCATACATCAAGTCCGCAGCACTCGAGGAGAAGGGCTTCGTCGTCCTCGACAGCTACAACCAGGCACTCGACCCCAAGGAATGGCTCGACATCGAGTACAACGACTGGAAGTCGTCGGGTGACACCCGGTTCGCACCGCTTGCGAGCGCCTTCGGCGACATCGAGTGCAATGGCTTCTGGAACCACAAGCCGCCGCGCACCGACAAGGACGGCGTCTGGATCGACTCCCAGACGGCGAAGGCCCCGATCCTCACGCGTCGTGCGCAGGAACCCGGTGCGAACGTCGGTCGATGCCGCGTCATCGAGCTGCAGCCGACGCCTTACGGTGACTGCCTCTACAACCTTCACCAGGACGACAACAACCGGCTGAACCCCGACGGCACCGGCTGGGTCGTTCGAGGCTTCTTCAACCTGACCGATGACAAGGACAGCTTCTTCGTCCTGCGTGAGAACCGCACGGACCCCGCGGGAGAGGTGCGCATCGCGCTTCCTGCCGGCGCGCAGCTGATCGTCGACACCCAGCGCCTGTGGCACGCGGCGACCCACACGGGCAGCGAGCCGCGCTACAACCTGATCACCTCGTGGACGTCGGGCCCCGAGCTCGATGCCTACATCGAGAAGTACCACGGCACGGACGACATCACGAACTACGAGGTGCCGCAGGACGTGCTCGAGGCCGGGTATGCCGAGCAGGCTCGTAAGGATGCCGCGCGCGCAGCGTACTACGCGGCCAAGGGGCAGCAGGCGAAGATCGCGATGAGCGAGGCCTGAGTCACCCATTGGAAAGACGGCGAATGCCCCGGCTTCGGCCGGGGCATTCCGTCTTCGAATCACACGCTTGTGATTTCTCTCGGAGTGGGCGATAATCGCCGTATAACCGCATATTAACGCCACTCTCGTGGAGCAGGTCGTTGGGGAAGACGCACCTGATGAAACGGAGAGATCATGGCGACGGCTTACGCACGCGGAGTGGTGTACATCCACTCCGCACCCCGCGCGCTCTGCCCGCACCTGGAATGGGCGGTCGGACGCGCCATCGGTCGTGCAGTGAACTTCGACTGGGACGATCAGCCCGTGCTCGAAGGATCTCGCCGTGCCGAGTTCTACTGGGACGGTCCGGTCGGGACCGGGGCCGCGCTGGCGACCGCGATCCGCGGGTGGGAGCATCTGCGTTTCGAGGTCACCGAGGATCCCACCCCCCGCAGCGACGGAGGGCGCTGGCTGCACACGCCTGACCTCGGCATCCACTACGCGCAGACCGATGCCGCGGGCAATATCGTCATCGGCGAGGACCGGATCCGCTACGCGATGGAGATCGCCGCCGGCAGCGCTGTCGAGCTGCAGCGCGAGCTCGATGTCGCTCTGGGCTCCACGTGGGACGAGGAGCTCGAACCGTTCCGCCACGCCAGTGACGACTCCAGCGTCGTCTGGCTCCACAAGGTCGGCTGAGACCCCACGAACCCGGCGCGCCGGGAGGCGTCAGTATCGGAAGCCGGTGTTCTTCCCGGTGGCTGAGAATGCGAATCCCGCGCACCGCACGATGAAGGCCCCGCTCCGGTTTCGGAGCGGGGCCTTCATCATGCGCGGAGGTGGATCAGTCGTCGTACGACGCGAATGCGGCGACCGCGTTGTGACCGCCGAATCCGAACGAGTTGCTGATGGCGAGCTGCGGGCCGTCGCCGAGGGGCTGCGCCTCGCCCGACACCAGCAACGGGATCGCCGGATCCTGTGTGGTGATGTTGATGGTCGGCGGTGCGAGTCGGTCGCGGATGGCGAGCACGGTGAAGATCGCCTCAAGCGCTCCGGTGCCGCCCAGCAGGTGCCCGGTCGATGCCTTGGTCGCCGAAACCGGGACCGTGTGGACCCGATCGCCGATCACGTCGTGCAGCGCCGTGTACTCGTTGGGGTCTCCGACCGGGGTCGAGGTCGCGTGCGCGTTGATGTGGGTGATCTGGTCCGGCGTGCGCCCCGCGGTCTGCAGGGCGAGCCGTACGGCGCGTGCGGCGCCCTCAGGTGCGTTGGCGGTGATGTGGTACGCGTCTGCGGTGACGCCGCCGCCGACGACCTCGGCGTAGATCTTCGCACCGCGCGCCTTCGCGTGCTCCTCGGTCTCGAGGATGAGCACGGCGGCGCCTTCACCCATGACGAAGCCGTCACGGTCCTCGGAATACGGGCGGGATGCGGTCGCCGGGTCGTCATTGCGGCGTGAGAGCGCCTGCATCGACGCGAACGAGGCGATCGTGATGGGGTGGATCGCGGACTCGGTGCCACCGGCGATGACGACGTCGGCGAGACCGGCCTGAAGGTGCTCGTAGGCGTTCACGAGCGACTCGGTGCTCGATGCGCAGGCGGAAGCGACCGTACGGGCGAACGCGCGGGCCGTGAAATGGAGGGAGAGGTTGCCTGCGGCTGAGTTCGGCATGAGCATCGGAACCGTCATCGGCATGACGCGACGGGGCCCCTTCTCGCGCAGCGTGTCCCACGCGTCGAGGAGTGTCCACACGCCCCCGATCCCGGTGGCGAAGTCGACACCGAGACGCTCGGGGTCGACGTCGGGCGAGCCCGCGTCCTCCCAGGCCTCCATCGCGGCGATCAGTGCGAACTGGGAGGAAGGGTCGAGGCGTTTGGCGACGGGACGGGCGAGCACCTCTTCGGGGCGCACGATGGCCTCGGCGGCGAACGTCACGGGGAGTTCGAGCTCAGCGACCCAGTCGTGCTCGAGGGAGCGCCCTCCGGGCATTCCTGCGAGAAGATTCTTCCAGTTGTCCGGGGCCGTTCCGCCGATCGCGGAAGTGGCGCCGATACCGGTGATGACGATGCGCTTGGTCATATCCTGTTGTTCCTTGTCGAGAAGGGAGCGGGGGAGCCGGGCAGCACCGACAGAGGATGCCACACCCCGCGCACCGCGGGGGTGGCATCCATCACAGCTGTTACGCCTGGCCCGCGACGATGAAGTTCACGGCGTCGCCGACGGTCTTGAGGTTCTTGACCTCGTCGTCGGGGATCGTGACGCCGAACTTCTCCTCGGCGTTGACGACGATCGTCATCATGGAGATCGAGTCGATGTCGAGGTCGTCGGTGAACGACTTCTCGAGTGCGACCTCGGAGCTGTCGATGCCGGTCTCGTCGGTGATGAGCTCGGCGAGGCCCGCGAGGACCTCATCGTTGGTGAAAGCCATGTGGTTTTCCTCTTTCTTGGCGGTTTTGTTCGGAACCGTTGACCAGTCTAGGGAACGGCGTGCGGAGTTCAGGGGAGGACGACGACCTGGGCGGCGAATACGAGTCCGGCTCCGAAGCCGATCTGCAGCGCGAGACCGCCGGAGAGCTCAGGGTGCTCCTGCAGCAGCCGGTGGCTCGCAAGCGGAATGGATGCCGCCGACGTGTTTCCGGTCGTCTCGATGTCGCGGGCGATCACGGTCGTCTCCGGCAGCTTCAGCTGCTTGGCGAACTCGTCGATGATGCGCATGTTCGCCTGATGCGGAATGAAGGCGGCGAGGTCGGATGCCTCGATGCCGGCGACATCGAGAGCCTCTCGTGCGACCTTCGCCATCTCCCAGACGGCCCAGCGGAAGACGGTCGGGCCCTCCTGGCGCAGCGTCGGCCAGGGAACCTCTCCCGCGCCGTCGCGATACTCGACGAGGGTGTGGTTCATCGTGACGGCATCTGCTTTGGAACCGTCCGATCCCCAGACCACCGGCGCGATCGCAGGCGTGTCGCTCGGCCCGATGAGTGCGGCGCCCGCACCGTCGCCGAGCAGGAACGAGATGCTCCGATCGGTGGGATCGACGACATCGGAGAGCTTCTCGCTGCCGATCACGAGCGCGTAATGCGCGGCGCCCGCCCTGATCAGCGCGTCGGCCTGTGCGATGCCGTAGGCGTAGCCAGCGCAGGCGGCGTTCGAGTCGTACGCCGCGGCAGGATTGGCACCGATCCGATCGGCCACGACAGCGGCGGCGGACGGGGTCTGGCGCGTGTTGCTGATCGTGGCGACGATCACCAGATCGATCTCGGACGCGGCGATGCCCGACTTCTCGATGGCCTCCGTGCCGGCGATCGCGGCGAGATCGACCGCGCTCGTCTCCTTGTTCGCACGAGTGCGGGTGACGATGCCGGTGCGCTGGCGGATCCACTCGTCACTGGAGTCGATCGGACCGACGAGGTCGTCGTTCGGGATCGGGTTCTCGCCACGGGCAGCACCGAATGCGAGGATGCGCGTGTACTGCGGGCCGGTAGCCTGCTTGAGAGTGGCGGTCATGCTGCAGCTCCGTTCAGCAGCGCAGCGGCTGCATCGAGATCATCTGGTGTCTTGACTGCGACGACGGGGGTGCCGCGCAGACCGCGCTTGGCGAGACCGGCCAGTGCGCCGGCCGGAGCGAGCTCGATCATTCCGGTGATCCCGGCATCCGCGAACGATGCCATGCACAGGTCCCAGCGCACCGGAGAGGACACCTGATTGACGATGAGCTCGAGCGCCTGCGCTCCGGAGGAGACGACGGAGCCGTCATGGTTCGTCCAGAGGGTGCCCGCGGGATCGTTCGGAGTGACGGTGTCGACGGCCACACGCAGCGTCTCGACCGCCGCTGCCATGTAGGACGTGTGGAACGCCCCGGCGACCTGGAGCGGGATCACGCGCGTGCCGCGCAACGGGGACTCCGCGAGGGTGGCCAGCGCGGGGAGTGACCCGGCGGCGACGATCTGACCGCCGCCGTTGTAGTTTGCTGGAGTCAGATCGAGTTCGGCGAGCCGGGCGAGGACCGCCTGCTCGTCGCCGCCGATCACGGCACTCATGCCGGTCGGGGTCGCGGCCGCGGCATCCGCCATCGCACGTCCGCGGATGCCGACCAGGCGCATCGCCGTGTCGGCGGAGATCACACCGGTACCGGCGAGTGCTGCGAGCTCGCCGACGGAGTGCCCGGCGACGCCGTCGGCGCGTCTGCTTGCGCTTTCCACAAGAGCCTTGCCGGCGATCATCGATGCGGCGACGATCAGCGGCTGCGCGATGCGGGTGTCACGGATCGTGTCGGCATCCGACTTCGTGCCGTGCTCGAGGAGATCGACCTCGGCGGCGTCGGAGTACGCGGCGAGCGTGTCGGCCACGCCGTCGAGCTCGAGCCAGGGGGCGAGGAAGCCGGGGGTCTGTGAGCCCTGTCCTGGGCAGGCGACGACAATCACCTGTCCAGTCTGCCAACGATCACCGCGAAACGGTGGATGTACCCTCACAAGATTCTGGAATTCGTTTGTGCGTGGCGTACAGCTGATCGACTATCGCGGACGACGCGTCGCCGGACGGCGACGGGAGGTCTCGCTCGTGCCGATCGAGCCGAGGATGAGCGCAGTCTGCAGGATCAGCGCCTCACGAGGGCCCGTCGCATCCCAGCCGATCACCTCGCTCACTCGCTTGAGGCGGTAACGGACCGTGTTCGGATGCACGAAGAGCTCGCGTGCGGTCGCCTCAAGCGATCGCCCATTGTCGAGATAGCTCCACAGCGTGGTGACGAGGTCTGTGGAGTGCGCTTTCAATGGGCGGTAGATGCGGTCGATGAGCGTCTGCTTCGCCAGTGGGTCACCGGCGAGAGCGCGCTCGGGAAGCAGATCGTCGGCTTCGACTGGGCGAGGTGCGGTGCGCCATGCCCGTGCGACGGCGAAACCCGCGAGTGCGGCGCGTGCGCTCTGACCGGCATCGACGAGGGCGGCGACAGGGGGGCCGAGCACCACGTACCCAGGGCCGAAATCCGCCTCGAGCCGTGCAGCGATCTCAACGAAGGTGAGCTCATCGGCTTCATCCGCACGACCCGGCAGCTGCGCGCGTCCGAGAACGAGGACCAGACGTGAGCCCTGCACTCCGATCAGCACGTCGACGGCGAGCTTGCGGGCGGTGCGACGCACATGATCGACGTCGAACTGGGCAGGGGTGGTGCCCACGAGCACGCAGACCTCGCCATGACCGTGCCAGCCGAGCGCGGCGATCCTGCTGGGCAGCTCCTCATCGGACTCACCCGTGAGGATGGAATCCACCACGAGCGCTTCCAGCCGCGCATCCCAGAGTCCGCGGGCCTCAGCCGCACGTGCGTACACATCGGCAGCGGCGAAAGCGACCTCGCGGGAGTAGAGCAGGATAGCCTCGCGGAGGTCTTCGCCCTTGCCGGCGACCCGCTCCTCTGTCACCTCGACGGTCACGCGGATGAGCTGCAGGGTCTGCGTCAGGCTCACACTGCGCAGGAGCTCGCGGGGAGCTGCGGCGAAGATATCGGCGGCGATCCACGGAGTGGACGTCGGGTCATCGAACCACTGGATGAATGACGTGATGCCCGCCTGTGCCACCAGCCCGACCGCAGAGCGGCGGGCCGGTGGCATGTCGGCGTACCAGGGGAGCGTGTCCTCGAGGCGCTGGAGCGTCGCGGTCGCGAGATCGCCCGAGATCCGGCGCAGCCACGCGAGAGTCGTGGCTCGGTCCATCGACGCGGGAGAGGATGCGGTCACGCTCGTCTCAGCTGTCCCCGCCGGCGTTTCCGCTCGTGCCCGCATTGACGTTGTGCAGGTCGTACTTCGAGATCGCCTGTGCGATGATCGAGCGATCGACCTTGCCCTGGTCGGCGAGCCCCTGGAGAGCGCGCACGACCATGGACGGGCCGTCGATCTTGAAGAAGCGTCGTGCGGCGGCGCGGGTGTCGGCGAACCCGAACCCGTCGGCTCCGAGCGTGTAGTAGTCGCCGGGAACCCACTGGCGGATCTGATCCTGCACCGCGTGCATGAAGTCGCTCGTCGCGACGACCGGGCCCTCTGCTCCCTGGAGCTTCTGGGTCAGATAGGGCACCTGCGGCTCTTCTTCAGGGTGGAGGAAGTTGTGCTCGTCGGCGGCGAGGCCATCGCGGCGCAGTTCGTTCCAGCTGGTCACCGACCAGACGTCGGAGACGACGCCCCAGTCCTTCGCCAGCAGTTCCTGCGCCTCGATCGCCCACGGCACACCCACACCGGAGGCGAGCAACTGCACGCGAGGACCGGTGCCCTCGCCCTCTGAGACGCGGTGGATGCCCTTGAGGATGCCATCGACGTCGACGCTCTCCGGCTCGGCCGGCTGCTTGAGCGGCTCGTTGTACACCGTGAGGTAGTACATGACGTCGGGGTCGGGGTGCGCGCCGCCGTACATGCGCTCGATGCCGGCCTGCACGATGTGGGCGACCTCGTAGCCGTAGGCGGGGTCGTAGCTGAGCGTGGCGGGGTTGGTCGACGCGAGCAGCGGCGAGTGACCGTCGGCGTGCTGCGTTCCCTCTCCTGCCAGGGTCGTGCGACCTGCAGTGGCGCCGATGACGAAACCGCGCGCCATCTGATCGCCCGCTGCCCAGAAGGCATCGCCGGTGCGCTGATATCCGAACATCGAGTAGAAGATGTAGATCGGGATCAGCGGCTCACCGTGCGTCGAGTACGACGTGCCGGTCGCGGTGAGCGCTGCGGTGGCACCGGCCTCGTTGATGCCGACATGCATGATCTGACCCTGCGGGCTCTCCTTGTACGCAAGGAGGAGCTCGCGATCGACCGCCGTGTAGTTCTGGCCGTTCGGGTTGTAGATCTTCGCCGTGGGGAAGTACGCGTCGATGCCGAAGGTGCGCGCCTCATCGGGGATGATCGGCACGATGCGCTCACCGAAGCCCTTGACGCGCATGAGGTCCTTGAGCATGCGGACGAACGCCATCGTCGTGGCGACCTCTTGGTTGCCGGAGCCCTTCTTGGGGAAGGCGTAGTCCTTGTCCTCGGGGAGGTTGAGACCGACGTGCGTCGTGCGCCGCTCGGGGAGGAATCCTCCGAGATCGCGGCGACGGTCGAGCATGTACTGGATCGTCTCGTCCTGTGCACCGGGGTGGTAGTACGGCGGCTGGTAGGGGTTCTCCTCGAGCTGCGCATCCGTGACCGGGATCTGCATCGTGTCGCGGAAGAGCTTGAGGTCGTCCAGCGTCATCTTCTTCATCTGGTGGGTCGCATTGCGGCCCTCGAAGTGCGGACCGAGGCCGTAGCCCTTGACGGTCTTGGCGAGGATGACGGTCGGCTGACCCTTGTGCTCCATGGCCGCCTTGTATGCCGCGTACACCTTGCGGTAGTCGTGGCCGCCGCGGCGGAGCTTCCAGATCTGGTCGTCCGTGTAGTCCTTGACCAGAGCAGCGGTGCGCTCGTCGCGGCCGAAGAAGTTCTCGCGCACGAAGGCGCCGTTCTCTGCCTTGTAGGTCTGATAGTCGCCGTCAGGGGTGACGTTCATCAGGTTGAGGAGCGCGCCGTCGGTGTCGTGGGCGAGCAGTTCGTCCCACTCGCGACCCCAGACGACCTTGATGACGTTCCACCCGGCGCCGCGGAAGTAGGACTCGAGTTCCTGGATGATCTTCCCGTTGCCGCGCACAGGACCGTCGAGTCGCTGCAGGTTGCAGTTGACGACGAATGTGAGGTTGTCGAGGCCCTCGTTCGCGGCGACCTGCAGCTGACCGCGCGATTCGACCTCGTCCATCTCGCCGTCGCCGAGGAACGCCCAGACGTGGGAGTCCGCAACGTCTTTGATGCCGCGGTTGGCGAGGTACTTGTTGGTCATCGCCTGGTAGACGGCGTTGATCGGGCCGAGACCCATCGACACGGTCGGGAACTGCCAGAAGTCGCGCATCATGCGCGGGTGCGGGTAGGAGGGGATGCCGTTCGGTGCGCCGGACTTCTCCTGGCGGAAGGCATCGAGCTGGTCTTCACTCAGGCGGCCCTCGAGGAAGGCGCGCGCGTACATGCCGGGGGAGGCATGGCCCTGGTAGAAGATCTGATCGCCACCGGAGCTGTGATCCTGGCCGCGGAAGAAGTGGTTGTGGCCGACCTCGTACAGCGAGGCGGCCGAGGCGTAGGTCGAGATGTGGCCGCCGACGCCGATACCGGGGCGCTGGGCGCGGTGCACGGTGATCGCGGCGTTCCAGCGGATCCAGTGGCGGTAGCGGCGCTCGAGCTCTTCGTCGCCGGGGAACTCCGGCTCATTCTCGGAGGCGATCGTGTTGATGTAATCGGTCGTCGGAACCATCGGCACGTTCAGGTGCAGCTCTTTGGAGCGCTTGAGCATGCTGAGCATGATCTCGCGTCCGCGCCCGTGACCCTTGACATCGACGAGCTCATCGAGCGACTGCTGCCATTCGCCGGTCTCGTCCGGATCGCTGTCGAGGGGGCCTTGGGAGTACGGATCCTGGTCGTGAACAGTCACGTGGAGCCTTTCGTCATGCTGGCAGGTCATGCCAAGGAAACGGGAAGCGACGCGGGAAGCCTTGTCGGCCATGCACAACGCGTGCCGTGTTCAGCCTAGCCGTCTTCGACGATGGCGTCGCGCATCCCGCAGCCCATTAGACTGAGCAGACCAGGGCCTTTAGCTCAGCTGGTAGAGCGCCACGTTTACACCGTGGATGTCGTCGGTTCGATCCCGGCAGGGCCCACATCATTCGGGTCGCCTGCTTCGCCCACGAGGCATGCGACGGTGCCTCAGGATGCGCGCTCACGTGCAGCAGGCCTCATTGCTCGGACCTGCCCCACCGTTAAGAGGGGGAAATCTGAGCGTCCCAGTCCGTCGAACGGTACGGCACGGAGAACGGGGCCAGGTACGCGCCGTTCTCGTAGCGGACAGCTACTTCATCGAGATACTCGTAGGCCTCGGATTCCACGTCGAAGACGCCCAGAATGTTGTCCGGGTCCTCGTCATGGCGAACGATCCACACTTTATCCACACAGAATCCAATCATTCGAAGCCGACGATTCTCACACTAAGGGTTCATACGAGCAGCACGCGGTGCCGCCCTATGGTGGACTCATGCAGATGATCGAGAACTCGAAGCTCACTGTCGTCGGTGCCGGGAGTGTGGGCTCCAGCGTCGCGTACGCGGCGCTGATCCGCGGCTCCGCACGTCACATCGCGCTGTACGACATCGCCACGGAGAAGGTGGATGCCGAGGTGCTCGATCTCGCGCACGGCACGCAGTTCACCGGATCGAGCGACATCATCGGCGGGAGCGACATCTCTGTCGTCGCGGGGTCTCACGTCGTGGTGATCACTGCCGGAGCGAAGCAGCGGCCGGGTCAGACCCGCATCGAGCTGGCAGAGGTCAACGCCGGGATCATCCGCACCATGATGCCGCAACTGCTCGAGGTCGCCCCGAATGCCATCTACGTCATCGTGACGAACCCCTGCGACGTGCTGACGGTTCTCGCGCAGGAGCAGACCGGGTTGCCGCCTGAGCGGATCTTCGCCTCTGGCACGGTGCTCGACACCTCGCGCCTGCGGTGGAAGCTGGGCGAGCGTGCAGGTGTTTCGACGTCGAGCGTGCACGCGTACATCGTCGGCGAGCACGGCGACACCGAGTTCCCCCTGTGGTCACGGGCGACCATCGGCACGGTGCCGTTGCTCGAGTGGGAGACCCCTGACCACGCGAGGATCAGCATCGACGAGCTCCAGTCGATCGCCGTCGACGTGCGCGATGCCGCGTACAAGGTGATCCAGGGCAAGGGTGCGACGAATTACGCCATCGGGCTGTCCAGTGCGCGGATCGTCGAGGCGATCCTGCGGGACGAGCATGCGGTCATGCCGGTGAGCACTGTCCTGCAGGACTTCCACGGTGTCGATGGCGCTGCGCTCTCGGTTCCGTCGATCGTCAGCGCCCGTGGGGCCTTCCCGATCCGCAGCACGGCGTTCTCCGAAGAAGAACTCGCGCTCCTGAGGGAGTCCGCAGACGCACTGATCGACGTGGCCGCATCGCTTCGGCGCTGATTCGCGGAGCGCTGCGATTCGACGTTATCTCTTCTCTTCTCGCGCCTGGATGGCTTCGAAGTACGGCCGCAGTCGATGGACTCCGATCTGCTCGCCGATGCCGTCGACAGCGAGTGACTCGAGGAAGAACCGTACGAGGTTCCCCGCCTGCGGAGAGGCGCGATCCGCAGTCCACTCCATCAGCTTCGCGGTGCGCGTGCCCACCCGTAGAACATGCGGATTCCTGCCGACGATCTCGAAGCAGAGCTGTTCGAGCTCGGCATAGGTGAAGACATCACGGCCGCCGATGTCCCAGGTTCCGGGAGGCCCGGTGAGATGCTCCACGGCGAAGGCGGCGAGGTCTTCACCGTGTATCGGATTGATTCGCGCCTCCCCACGGCCCAGCGTGAATCCGATGCCCTTCCGAGCCATGCTGAGGAATTCGGATGCATCCGAGAAGTATCCCGATGGGTTGATGGTCTTGTGGGACACCGCGCTGCGCTCGAGAGCCTCGGTGAACGCGCGTTTGGAGCGCATGAGCGTCGAAGTGCCGCTATCGGCATTGATGACGTTCACGTACACGAACGATTGGACCCGGTGACGCTCCGCATCCTCGAGGAGACGCAGATTGCCGAGAAAATCGATCTCCCAAGGATCAGCCTTCTGTCGTGTGACTCCGAGAGCGGAGACGATGTGATCTGCCCCGTCGCATGCACTTGTCAGGGTGTCAGGTTTCGCGTAGTCGACGATTCGCCATTCGGCGACCAGCCCGCGCAGCGACGGGGCGTCGTAGGCGCCTGGTTGCTCAGCGCGTTCCTGTGATCTGACCAGCGCGCGAACGGGATGCCCCTGGGCGGCGAGTTCCGCGACGAGGTGACGGCCGGCATACCCTGTCGCGCCGGCGACCGAGACCAGCCCCGGCATCAGGATTCTTCGTGCGAGCGCGGATCGGCGTCGAACAGTCGGCCGTCTGCACGCCCCAGCGCGGTGATCGCATCGACTTCGGCATCATCGAGGACGACGGACACGGCGTCGAGGTTCGCCTTCTGATGCTCCAACGACGAGGCCTTCGGGATCGCGACGACCTCACGCGCCACGTGCCAGGCGAGTACCGTCTGGGCGGCGGAGATCCCGTGGGATGCGGCGATCTCGGTGATGGTCGGCTCCTGGAGCAGCGACTTGGCGCGTCCGATCGGACTCCATGCTTCAGTGATGATGCCGTGCTCGCGGTGGAAGTCGAGCTGCTCGTTCTGCGGAAAATACGGGTGCAGTTCGATCTGATTCACGACAGGGAGCACGCCGGTCTCGCGCTGGAGCCGCTCGAGGTGCTCGGGCAGGAAGTTCGATACGCCGATCTGACGGACCGTTCCACGCTGCTGGGCTTCGACGAGTGCAGTCCACGCCTGCACGTACTCGTCCTGGATCGGGTTGGGCCAGTGGATCAGATGCAGATCGGTCGCATCCAGGCCGAGCCGGAAACGGCTCTCCTCGATGCTCCAACGCGCCTTCTCCGCGGGGTGGTGCCGGCCGGGAAGCTTCGTCGTCACGATCACATCGGAACGGTCCGTGACGGCATCCGCGACACCGCGTCCGACCGTGCCCTCGTTCTCGTAGTTGAACGCGGAGTCCACGAGTCGGTATCCGGCATCGATTCCTGCCGCGATCGCGGCGGCACCTGCCTCGCCGTTGAGTCGGTATGTGCCGAGCCCGATCGCCGGGACGGTGAAGCCGTTGTGCGCGGTGCGGACGGGAAGAGCGGTCATCGAGGTCTCCTTCGCGAGTCAGTCTTCAGCGTACGCGGGATGATGGAGCGATGCGCTGTCCTTGCACCTCTGGAGACACATACGAATCCTGCTGCGGTCCGATCCTGTCCGGCGACCGCGCCGCACCGACCGCCGTGCGTCTCATGCGGTCGCGCTTCACCGCATTCGCGACCGGTGACGCCGACTACCTGCTGCGGTCGTGGCATCCGAGCGTCCGCCCGGCCGAGATGCGGCTCGACGAGGGGGTCCGCTGGATGAGGCTCGATATCCTCGACACCGTCGACGGCGGTCCATTCGACACCGCGGGCGTCGTCGAGTTCGAGGCGTTCTTCCGCGATGACGATGGGCGCGGATCCATGCGCGAACGCAGTCGCTTCGTCCGGGAGCGCCGCACGTGGATGTACCTCGATGGGAGCGCGGACGATCGGCGTGTCGGCGTCCCCGGGTAGATTGGTGCTGTGAACGCCAGCCCTGAGCACCAGCGAGTACTTCTCGACATCGCCGATCTTGACCGACGCCTCCAGCAGGCCGAACGGCAGCGATCGAACCCCGCCGAGGGACCACGGATCAACGAGCTCGCCAAAGAACGCCAGGAGCAGCTGCGCGAGCTGACGAGACTGACGGGCGTGCGCGACGACGTCCGCACGGAGCTCGCGCGCGTCGAGTCCGATGTGGCGGTGACCGAGCAGCGTCGTACGCGTGATGGCGATCGGCTCGCGACGGCGACCAATCCGAAGGACGCGCAGGCGCTCGAACGCGAACTGGCCAGCCTCGCCCTGCGGATCAGTGCACTCGAGGACCAGCAGCTCGAGGTGATGGATCGCGTCGAGCAGGCGGAATCCGAACTTGCGACGCAGCAGGCCCTCATCGATGCCACGAGCGCAGAGGGCGGCGAACTCACCGCTCGCGCCAAGGCGTCGATCGCCGCGGCCACGAGCGAGATCGAGCATCTCACCCGCGATAGAGAGGCCATCAGCGCCGAGGTGCCGGCAGACCTGCTGGCCGAGTACTCGCGCAGGGCGGCACGCGGCATCGGCGTCGGACTGCTGCGTCGTGGCACCTGCGAAGGGTGCCGGATGATGCTTTCGGGGACGCACCTCAATGAGGTCCGTCAGGCGGCGCCGGATGCGGTGCTCTCGTGCCCCGAGTGCGGCGCGATTCTGGTGCGCACCGACGAATCAGGACTGTGAGCGTCCGGTCGGCACGCGATCCCTGGATCCTGCTGGCCCTGACCGGCTCCGGCGGAGTCGTCATGATCCACGTCGATGCCGACGGCTCCGACCTCGATCGCGAAGAGATCTCGGCTGGGGATGCCGTCGAGCGCATCCGTCTTCTCGAGCGGGCCGGTCAACCGCGCTGGGTTTTCCGCAGCGCGAGGGAGCTCTATCCGCGACTGCTCGCCGCCGGTGTCGAACTGACCCGTGTCCACGATCTGCTGCTGTGCCACGCGATCCTGAGGGACACGGATGTCGTCGCGCGGCCGCTCGCACCGTCAGCGGAATGGATCCCGCGTGAACCGGAATTCGGCGAGCCCGCGCTCTTCGAGAGCGACGGGCGCAGCGACGCGGAATCAGATGCAGAACTCCTGGATCAGCTGCGCGCTCAGCTGCGGGTGATCGACGCCGACCGCACTGGTCGCCTTGCTCTGCTGTGCGCGGCAGAGTCAGCCGGAGGACTGGTCGCCGAAGAGATGCGCGCCGCCGGTCTGCCGTGGGATGCGGCCGAGCATGACCGCATTCTCACCGAAGTGCTCGGTGCGCGTCCGGCCGGCGGCGGAATGCCCGCACTCATGGCAGAGCACGCGGATGCGGTGCGGTTCCACCTAGGAGACCCGCAACTGCATCTCGACAGCCACGTCAAGCTGCTGCGCGCGCTGCATCGTGTCGGTGTGAATGTTGAGTCCACGAGCCAGTGGGAGCTCAACGAGATCTCGCATCCGGTCATCGCCCCGCTGCTGGCCTACAAGAAGCTCTCGCGCTTGTCGAGCGCGAACGGGTGGTCCTGGTTGTCCGAGTGGGTGCGCGAGGGGCGGTTCCGTCCCGTCTACATCCCTGGCGGAGTCGTCACCGGTCGCTGGGCATCGGCGGGTGGCGGGGCGCTTCAGCTTCCGCGCATCCTCCGTCCTGCGGTGCGTGCGGATCCGGGATGGATGCTGGTCGTGGCAGACGTGGCGCAACTCGAACCGCGCATGCTCGCCGCCATGGCGGGAGATAGGTCGATGGCAGAGGCCGCGCGCGGCCAGGATCTGTACGCGGGCGTCGTGGAATCCGGTGCCTTGGCCACCCGCGATGAGGCCAAGTATGCGGTTCTCGGCGCGATGTACGGTGCGACGACCGGAGACAGCGGTCGGCTCGTGCCGAGGCTGCGCCGGGTCTACCCGCGTGCCATGCACCTCGTCGACTCGGCTGCGCGCACGGGCGAGGACGGCGGGGTCGTCTCGACCAGGCTCGGTCGGTCGTCCCCGAAGCCGGATGAGCAATGGCGCGCGCAGCAGTCTGCTGCGACGAATGCCGATGTCGACCCGGCAGAGGTGAAGCGCGCCCGCGGGCGTGCGCGTGAACGCGGACGGTTCACGCGCAACTTCGTCGTGCAGGGAACCGCTGCCGAGTGGGCGCTGATCTGGCTCGCCGAGATCCGTCACCGGCTCCGGAAACTGCCAGAGGCCGCGACGCCTGCTGCGGCATCCGGTCCGTTCTCGCGCCATGCTCATCTGGCGTTCTTCCTGCACGACGAGGTGATCCTGCACGTTCCGGCCGAGCAGGCGGATGCGGCGGCATCCGCCGTGCAGGACGCGGCGCGCATCGCCACTCGGCGCCTGTTCGGAGACTTCCCGATCGATGTGCCGCTCGACCTGCGAATCGTGCAGACGGCCGAGAAGTAGACTGGGAAGGCGAATGGGGCGGCTGGACGGTCGCGTTGCGGGAGACCGCACCGAGGAACGTCCGGGCTCCGCAGGGCAGGACGGTGGGTAACACCCACCCGGAGTGATCCGCGAGAAAGTGCCACAGAGAGCAGACCGCCAGTCGATCCCTGAGCTCGTCGAAGGGCCGGCTGGTAAGGGTGAAAGGGTGGAGTAAGAGACCACCGGGGGCCGTGGTGACACGGCCTGCCAGGTAAACCTCGTCCGGAGCAAGGTCAGACAGAGGATGATGACGCGGCTCGCCGAGTCCTCGGGTAGACCGCTGGAGCGGCACGGCAACGTGTCGCCGAGAGAGATGGCCGTCAAAGGGAGTCCCCGAGAGGGGCCCCGGAACAGAACCCGGCGTACAGGCCGCCCCATTCGCACCTCGACATCTGGAAAGCAGAGGGCCGCGCCGAGACAGTATCTCGGCGCGGCCCGTTCGTATCGATCTGGTCAGTCCCCGGCGAGGGATGCGGCACCGATGATGCCCGAGTTGTTGCGGTGGATCGCCGGCACGATCGGGGTGCGCAGCTCCAGAAGCGGGAGGAAGTCATCGGCGTTCTTGGATACTCCGCCGCCGACGACGAACAGGTCGGGGCTGAAGAGGAACTCGATGTGCGTGTAGAACTCCTGCAGGCGATCGGCCCACTCGGCCCAGGTGAGGTTCTCCCGTTCGCGCGCGGATGTCGCAGCCCACGTCTCGACCGAGTCGTACCCGCGGAAGTTGAGGTGGCCGAGTTCGGTGTTTGGCAGGAGGACGCCGTCGTAGAGGAACGCGGATCCGATGCCGGTGCCCAGCGTGGTCATGAGCGTGAGGCCTCGTACGTCGCGCGCGGCCCCATGACGGGCCTCTGCGACGCCGGCGGCGTCGGCGTCATTGACGAAGACGATGTTGCGCTGGAGGCCTTCGCGGAAGAACCGCTCGGCGTCGAAGTCGAGCCAGTCCTTCGAGACGTTCGCCGCGGAGAGCGTCTTGCCGCGCTTGACGATGGCGGGGAAGGCCACGCCGAGCGGGAGTGTCGAGTCCTGAATCTCGAGATCCTTCAGCACCGTCTGCACTGCGGTGAGGACGTCCTGCGGCGATGCGCCCTCTGGGGTGGGGACGCGAACCCTGTCTGATGCCATCGTGCCGTGAGTGAGGTCGACGATGCCTGCTTTGATGCCTGTGCCGCCGATGTCGACGCCGATCGCTTTTGCCATGACCAATAGCCTAGCGAGAGTCGGGACGCCGCTAGGATCGTGACAAAGCCTTACGAAGGGATGCGCCATGTCGCGGGGAGAAGATTCGTACATGTCCAGTGGAGAGCGCAAGTACTGGTACAACACCACCTCCGGTGAGGTCGAGTACGGGTACATCTCGCCCGCTGTCGACCGCGTGGGACCGTTCGACACGGCTGAAGAGGCGTCGAACGCGATCCAGACGCTCCGGGAACGGTCCGAGGCGTGGGCCGTCGAGGAGGCCATCGATGAGGATTGGCGCAAAGTAACCGACACGGACCGGAAGTAACGGGTCGGATGAGCATGGACAAGCAGCGCGATTTCGTGCTCCGCACGATCGAGGAGCGCGGCGTGAAGTTCGTGCGCCTGTGGTTCACCGACGTCATCGGCACTCTGAAGTCCGTGGCGATCGCCCCCGCTGAGGTCGAGGGCGCTTTCGCCGAGGGGATCGGCTTCGACGGGTCCGCCATCGAGGGGCTGACCCGCACGCACGAGTCCGATCTGCTGGCGCAGCCGGATCCCACGACCTTCCAGATCCTTCCCTGGCGCGGCGAGATCGATCCGACCGCGCGCATGTTCTGCGACCTCACGATGCCCGATGGGGAGCCGGCCGTCGCCGATCCCCGCAACGTCCTCAAGCGCACACTCGCGCGCGCTGCGGACGCCGGATTCACCTTCTACACGCATCCCGAGATCGAGTTCTACCTGCTCAAGTCGTCGCTCATCGGCCCTGAGGGGCCGGTCCCGGTCGATTCGGCGGGCTATTTCGACAACGTTCCCGGCGGGACCGCACACGATTTCCGACGTCGGTCGGTGCGGATGCTGGAAGATCTGGGCATCTCGGTCGAGTACAGCCATCACGAGGGCGGACCCGGCCAGAACGAGATCGACTTGCGCTACGCCGACGCGCTGGCGACGGCGGACAACGTGATGACGTTCCGTACCGTGGTCAAAGAGGTCGCGATCGAGCAGGGCGTGTACGCCACATTCATGCCCAAGCCGATGAGCGACCAGCCCGGCAGCGGGATGCACACGCACATGTCGCTGTTCGAAGGCGACCAGAACGCATTCTGGGAAGAGGGCGCGAAGTACCAGCTCTCCAAGACCGGCCGTCACTTCATCGCGGGGCTCCTCAAGCACGCCAACGAGATCGCGGCGGTGACGAACCAGTTCGTGAACTCGTACAAGCGCCTCTGGGGCGGCGACGAGGCTCCGAGCTTCGTCACGTGGGGTCATGCGAATCGCTCCGCCCTCGTGCGGGTCCCGATGTACAAGCCGAACAAGAGCCAGTCCTCGCGCGTCGAGTACCGCGGCCTCGATTCGGCCGCGAACCCGTATCTCGCATACGCGCTGCTCCTGTCCGCAGGGCTCAAGGGCATCGAAGAGGAGTACGAGCTCCCGGCGGAGGCCGAGAACAACGTCTGGTCGCTCAGTGATGCAGAACGCCGTGCGCTGGGATACTCGTCGCTGCCTGCGAGCCTCGACCACGCGCTCGAGCTGATGCAGGACTCCGAGCTCGTCGCAGAGACGCTCGGCGAGCAGGTGTTCAACTACGTGCTGCTGAACAAGCGCAAGGAATGGGAGGCCTACCGAGGCCAGGTCACCCCGTTCGAGTTGAAGAGCAACCTCGAACTCCTCTGATCGATGGCCCGATCAGAATCCGCGCTGTCGCGCTCGGCGCTCGCCCGGCTCGGCTTCACTGATCTCGGTTCGGGCGCCGCGGCGGTCGAAGAGCTGTCCTCGCTCGTGGGACTCGACGGTGCCTCGCTCCTCGACGGCGCAGTGGCTGCGGATCCGGATGCTGCCGCCGAGGGAATGCTCCGCGTCGCGCGGCGCGATGCCGCCGCGCTGCGAGCACTGCTCTCGGATCCTGACGTGCGCCCGGTCGCATGGCGGGTGTTCGGAGCATCCGTAGGGCTGGCGGACTTCTTCCTGCGTCACCCGGAGGAATTGTCGGTGCTCGCCGACACAGGTCCGCTGGTGCCGAATTCCACGACCCTGCGCGAACGCATGCTCGCCGCGGTCGGCGCAGTCGACGGCGTTGCGGGTTCCGCCGATGACGACGCGTGGGTAGCCCTGCGGATCGCGTATCGCCGGGCGCTGGCCGAGATCGCGGCGATCGATCTGATGACGCCGGAGCCCGCCTCGCGCATCGCGGCGATCTCGGCGGCACTCGCCGACGCGGCAGGTGCGGCTCTGGAGGCGTCCCTCGCGGTGGCCAGAGCCCGGGTGGCGACCAGCGTCTCGGCCGAGGAGGTCGCCCTGACGCAGCTGTCGATCATCGGCATGGGCAAGGCGGGGGCGAGAGAGCTCAATTATGTGAGCGACGTCGACGTGATCTTCGTCGGCGGCACTCTCGATGAGGACGTCCTCGACGAGTCACGTGCGATCGACATCGCCACGCGCCTGGCGAGAGAGACGATCCAGGGGATCTCAGGGATCGAGGTCGAACCGCCGCTGTGGGAGGTCGATGCGAACCTGCGCCCCGAGGGCAAGCAGGGGGCACTGGTGCGCTCGCTCGCATCTCACCGCGCCTACTACGAGCGCTGGGCGCAGAGCTGGGAGTTCCAGGCGCTGCTGAAGGCCCAGCCGATCGCGGGTGATGAGACGCTCGGGCAGGCGTACCTCGACGCGGTCCAGCCGATGATCTGGTCCAGCGCCGCACGAGAGAACTTCGTTGACAGCGTCCAGCGGATGCGCGAACGCGTCACAGAGCACGTCGATTCGGAGGACGCGCCCTATCAGTTGAAGCTCGGCGTAGGCGGGTTGCGCGATATCGAGTTCACCGTGCAGCTGCTGCAGCTGGTGCACGGTCTCACCGATCCTCTCATCCGTACCAGGGGCACGCTGGAGAGCCTTGATGCGCTGGTGACCGGGGGATACATCGGCAGAGCGGATGCGGCGACATTCGCCGCCGATTACCGAACGCTCCGCCTGCTCGAGCATCGTCTGCAGCTCAAGGACCTCACGCGCACTCACCTCATGCCTCGCACTTCCGAGGAACTGCGCGTCCTGGCACGGGCGACCGGGCTCGCAGACACGGGCCAAGGGGTGTGGGAGCTCTGGGAGCGCGTGCGTCGCGAGGTGCGCGATGTGCACACCCGCCTCTTCTACCGGCCCTTGCTGAGTGCCGTCGCAGGGCTGCCGGAGGAGGAGCGCACGCTGTCCACGGAGCAGGCCAAGGACCGATTGGCCGCGATCGGCTTTCGTGATCCTGCCGGCGCGCTGCGCCACATCGGTGCGCTCACTTCCGGCATCAGTCGCAAGGCGACGATCCAGCGGCACCTGATGCCGATCATGGTCAGTTGGTTCGGGAGCGGCAGCGATCCCGATTACGGTCTGCTCTCGTTCCGCCGCATCAGCGAGCGCCTGGGGGATACCTCGTGGTTCCTGCGGATGCTGCGCGATTCGGCGGGAGCCGCTGAGCACCTGACGACTCTGCTGTCGTCATCGCGGTATGCGGGCGAGCTTCTCGAGTGGATACCGGAATCGGTCGCATGGCTCGATGACATGGCACGCCTGCGTCCGCGTGGCGCGGACAAGCTCGACGAGGAGGCCAGGGCGATCCAGACCCGCCACGCATCGGTCGCGTCGGCACTGAAGGCGGTGCGTGCGCTCCGGCGCCGCGAGCTGCTGCGCACGGCGATGGGTGCCGTCCTGGATGTTCTGACGATCGAGGAGATCGCGGAAGCCCTGACTGCGATCACTGATGCGACCATCCAGTCCGCGCTGCGCGCGATGCGCCGCGAGGTCGTGCCCGCAGAAGAGGACGGCTTCGAGTTCGCCGTCATCGGAATGGGGCGCTTCGGCGGTGCGGAGCTCGGGTTCGGCTCGGATGCCGACATCCTCTACGTCTACGACGCGAACGGCATCGACCCTGCCAGGGCGCAGTCGCTCGCTCAGAAGCTCGTGACGGGTCTGCAAGAGCATCTGACAGACAACAAGGTGCCGCTCGATCTCGACGCGAGTCTCCGTCCCGAGGGGCGCAACGGCCCCCTGGTGCGCTCTCTCGCGGCCTATACCGAGTACTACCGCCGCTGGTCGGTGTCATGGGAGGCTCAAGCGCTGCTGCGTGCGCGAGGCGTCGCCGGGAGCCCGCTGCTCATCGAGCGGTTCATGTCGCTTGCCGACAGCATCCGCTACCCCGTGGACGTCGACGAACAGGGCCTGCGCGAGATCAAGAGGATCAAGGCGCGAGTCGAAGGCGAACGGCTCCCGAAGGGAGCCGACCCGCACCGGCACCTGAAGCTCGGACCAGGCGGCCTCAGCGACGTCGAATGGCTCGTGCAGCTCATACAGCTCCGGCACGCGTACGAGGCGCCCGCTCTTCGGACCACATCGACTCTGGATGCCCTGGCCGCCGCTGCAGAGCGGGATCTGCTCTCGGAGGAGGACGCCGAACTGCTGCGCGAGGCCTGGTTGCTGGCGAGCCGGCTGCGATCCGCGATCACACTGCGTACGGCGAAGACGAGCGACATGCTGCCGTGGGACCGCTCCGAGCTCGATGCCATCGGCCGCCTGCTCGGATATCCCGACCGCTCGGCCAGTGACGTCGAAGAGGACTACCTGGGCACCACCAGGCGCGCGCGTCGAGTCTTCGAGAACCTGTTCTACGGCTGAGCGTCCACAATCCAGTTGCGCATTCTCGGCGTCTGGCTCAGGCTGAGCACATGACTGCAACGAGGTTCGGCATCATCTGGAATCCTTCGAAGATCGACGAGGAGACTCTGCGCGCTGCAGTGTCGGCCGAGCTCGGCGATGACGTCACATGGTGGGAGACCAGCGAGGACGCCCCGGGGCGCGGCATGGCCGGCGAAGCCGTCGATGCCGGGTGTGAGATCGTCATCGCCGTCGGAGGCGACGGTACGGTCCGTGCGGTCGCGGAGTCGCTGGCAGGAACCGACGTCGCGCTCGGTATCGTCCCGCAGGGAACCGGGAATCTGCTCGCACGCAACCTCGAGGTGCCGCTGGACGACATCGCCGCCGCCCTCGATCGGATCAGCGCGGGGGAGACCCGTCGCATCGACCTCGGATGGGTGCGGTGCGACGGCGGAGACGAGCGCGCGTTCGCAGTGATGGTGGGATTCGGCGTCGACGCGCAGATGCTCGTCGAGACCGATGACGACCTGAAGGATCGCGCCGGTTGGCTCGCCTACGTCGAGGCCATGGGGCGCGCGATGGCCGGTACGGAGATGACCGATGTGACGCTGACCGTCGACGACGACGAACCCCGAGAGGTTCGGGGTCACACTCTGCTGATCGGCAACTGCGGGATGGTGCAGGGCGGCGTGCGGCTCCTGCCCGACGCGGTCCTCGATGACGGGCGGGTCGACCTGCTCCTGGTGAGCTCGGATGGTCCGTTGCAGTGGCTCGATACCGTCCGCTCGGTCGTCTGGGACAACGGCATCCGACGACTGATCACCGGGGACGATGAGGCCGTCAGCACTAACTCGACCGACCATCTGACCGCGGAGCGCGTGCGAGTCGAACTGGGGGCGCCGCTCGCTTTCGAGGTCGACGGCGAAGAGATCGGCGAGGTGTCGTCGTTCGAGGTCCGCGTGCAGGCGGGCGCACTCCAGGTGCTCTGACAGCGGGCCGACGTCAGCCGGCGTCGGGGATCAGATGATCGAGCAGCAGCTCACCGGTCGCATTCGTCGTATGCATCATGTCTTCGAGCCGTTGCGGATCGATGGGCGGCAGCTCCGCGGTGTCGAAGACGAACAGCAGCGGCACCGCCGGATGGATCCACGCCGTCATACGGCCACCGGCGCCCTTGCCCACGGGGAGCCAGGTCATCATGAAGCTCTCCTGACGGCGGAGCTTAGTCGCCACGATCACTTTGAGATGGGCGAGAGTCTCGTCCTCGATGAGGATCGGATCGGCGGTGTGGTCGTATCTGAGACTGCCCATGAGTGAACGCTATCGCTTTGACATGAGAACGAGGAACGGGCCGTTCCGTGCGCACGGTGCGGTCTCCTCCGGACCATGCGCTCAGTGCCGTGGGACAACGGCATCCTGCGCCGGTTGACCGGCGGCGAGGAAGCCGTCAGCACCGACTCGAGGGCGCATCTCACCGCGTAGAAGGTGCGCATCGATCTGGCGCGGCCGCTCGCGGCGATGTAAGCGTATACACAGGGTGGGGTCACTCGCGCCGTTGACATACTCGCAGGCGGGCTTGCCAATCGCACCAATCGCGATCTTCGGCCGGCCCTTCACGCCTTGTCCTGCGGTGCGTTCCGCAGCTGTGTGCTGACCCATGTGATCAGCGCTTCCTCTGGGTAGCTGTAGTTCTTCGGCAGTCTGCTGATGTCCATGTGTCGTCTATGCGTGTGGGTGCGTGCGACTGGGAAAGTCGCTTCCGAGACCCCTCAGAAACGGCAGTTCTGGTCCAATAAATGTCCAGCGGTGGGTTAATAAGTGTCCAGCGATGGGTAGACAAAAGCCCGGCTCCCTTGATTTTGCGGGGGAGTCGGGCTTCTGTCGCTGCCTACGTCGGATCAGACTCCGTAGTAGAGCTCGAACTCGAAGGGATGCGGACGCTGCGCGATCGGCAGGATCTCGTTCTCCATCTTGTACGAGATCCACGTCTCGATGAGTTCCTCGGTGAACACGCCGCCCTCGAGGAGGAACTGGTGGTCGTTGCGCAGATCCTCGAGCGAGTCGAGCAGCGAGTTCGGCACCTGGGGGATGTTCTTCGCCTCCTCGGGGGGAAGCTCGTAGAGGTCCTTGTCGATGGGTGCAAGCGGCTCGATGCGGTTCTTGATTCCGTCGAGGCCGGCCATCAGCTGGGCGGCGAATGCGAGGTACGGGTTGCCGGAGGCATCCGGCACGCGGAACTCGATGCGCTTGGCCTTCGGGTTCGAGCCGGTGAGCGGGATGCGGATCGCAGCCGAGCGGTTGCCGGCGGAGTACGCGAGATTCACGGGCGCCTCGAAGCCCTTCACCAGGCGGTGGTAGCTGTTCAGCGAGGGGTTCGTGAACGCGAGCACCGCATTGGCGTGCTTGAGCAGGCCGCCGATGTACCAGCGCGCGATGTCGCTGAGCTGTCCGTAACCGGCCTCGTCGTAGAACAGGGGCTTGCCCTCGTTCCACAGCGACTGATGCGTGTGCATGCCCGAGCCGTTATCGCCGTACAGCGGCTTCGGCATGAAGGTGACCGTCTTGCCCCACTGCTCGGCGGTGTTCTTCACGATGTACTTGAACTTCAGGATGTCGTCGGCCGAGTGGACCATCGTGTCGAAGCGGTAGTTGATCTCCTGCTGACCACCGGTGCCCACCTCGTGGTGGGAGCGCTCGAGGGCGAAGCCGGCCTCGATGAGGTTCAACGTCATCTCATCGCGCAGATCGGCGGTCTTGTCGACGGGTGCGACGGGGAAGTAACCGCCCTTGTAGGGCGTCTTGTTGCCGAGGTTGCCGCCCTCTTCCTCGCGGCCGGTGTTCCACGCTCCCTCTTCCGCGTCGACGCGGTAAGAGCTCTGGTTCGAGGTGACCTCGTAGCGCACGTCGTCGAAGATGTAGAACTCGGCCTCGGGGGCGAAGAATGCGGTGTCGGCGATGCCGGTCGATGCGAGGTACTTCTCGGCCTTCTTCGCGACCTGACGCGGGTCCTTGGCGTAGATCTCCCCGGTGCGGGGGTTGTAGATGTCGAAGATCATCACGAGAGTCTTGGCCTCGCGGAACTGGTCCATGTAGGCGGTGGTGACATCAGGGATGAGCTGCATGTCGGATTCGTGGATGCTGGCGAAGCCGCGGATCGATGACCCGTCGAACAGCTGTCCGTCGGTGAAGAACGCTTCGTCGACGGTGGCCGCCGGGATGTTGAAGTGCTGCTGCACACCGGGCAGATCGGTGAACCGGATGTCAAGGAACTTGACGTCGTTCTCCTTGATATAGGTCAGCACTTCGGACGAATCGGTGAACATGTATCACTCCTGGATGATTCGGGTTGTTGGTCTTGAGACCTTCATGAAGAGTAGGGGCGAGGCATTACTCAGCCGTGTCCTCTTTGTTTCAGCCATGTTACAGACCCCGGTAGAATGAGCCTGTGACGCAGGCCCAGAACACGTACCCCGGTGAGCGGCTCGGCTTGCCTGCGACCGGACACGGAAGCATCGGCAGGGCCGGACGCCGGATCGGCGCTCTGTTCATCGATTATTTCGCGGCGACGCTGATCGCCACCGCATTCTTCGGGTACGACCAGTTCGCGCCTCCCGCTGAAGCGGGGCCGACGCTGTTCGCGCCGATACTGGTCTTCGCCGCTCTCCAGATCATCTTCATCCCCACGCTGGGCGGGAGTCCAGGGCATCGGCTGGTGGGGATGCGCGTGGTACGGCTCGGGGGCGGCTGGACCGGGCTCTGGCGTCCCATCGTCCGTACTGTGCTTCTGGTGGTCGTGGTGCCCGCCGTCATCTGGGACGCCGACCAGCGCGGGCTCCATGACAAGCTCGCGGGCACAGTGCTGATCCGCGCTTAGGCGCGCCCGCGATTGCGGCGTCTGGTCGCCTTCGGCGCCCTGCCGCCGACGAAGGAGCGGGAGGGATCGACGATGAATCCGCGCCGCAGAGCCTCGCGACCGATCAGCATCCGGAAGCCCATCTCGTCGCGATTGCTCAGCGTCACCTCGGAGATGATCAGACGATCCACCAGTCTGATCGCGAGGAGCACGACCAGCCGCTCCTGCGCATGGCCCGACGAGCTGCGCACCGCGCGTCGATCGTGGATCGGGCACTCGACGATCGTGGCATCCGCATCCGTGTCCTGCCACGGGTTCACGCGGAAGCGAACCCAGTCCTCGCCCTCGCGGACGAACTCGACGACGTCGAACGCGTGCAGCGACGACGTGCGCGCACCGGTATCGATCTTGGCCTTGATCCAATCCACACCGCCATCGGGCAGGCTCACCCATTCACGCCACCCGATAAGAGTGTTTGAATGAGATGTCTTAACCACGTGATACATCTTGGCAGGAAATACCCGTGAAGCTCGCTGTCCTCTCTCGTGCGCCCCACGCATATTCGACCCAGCGCCTGCGGTCGGCAGCCCAGCAGCGCGGACACGACGTCAAGGTGCTCGACACGCTCAAGTTCGCGATCGACCTCACCGGCGATGAGCCCGACCTCCACTTCCGTGGCAAGCAGTTGAGTGACTACGACGCGATACTGCCGAGGATCGGCAGCTCGATCACCTACTTCGGCACCGCGGTCGTGCGCCAGTTCGAGCAGATGGACGTCTACACCCCGAACACCGCGAACGGGATCTCCAGTGCGCGCGACAAGCTGCGTGCGAGCCAGATCCTCTCCCGTCACGACATCGCCATGCCTGCGACGGCCTTCGTGCGCAACCGCGCCGACGTGCGGCCCGCGATCGAGCGCGTGGGCGGTGCGCCGGTCGTCATCAAGCTGCTCGAGGGAACGCAGGGAATCGGCGTGATCCTCGCCCCCCAGGTGAAAGTGGCCGAGGCCATCATCGAGACGCTGCACTCGACCAGGCAGAACGTGCTCATTCAGAAGTTCATCTCGGAGAGCCGAGGACGCGACATCCGTGCTCTCGTCGTGGGCGACCGCGTGGTGGCCGCGATGCGGCGTGTCGCGGCCGGCGACGAGTTCCGCTCCAACGTGCACCGAGGCGGCAGCGTCGAGGCCGTCCAGCTCGATCCCGCATACGAGGCGGTCGCTGTGCGATCGGCCCAGATCATGGGACTGCGCGTCGCGGGCGTCGACATGCTCGAAGGCGAGGAGGGCCCGCTGGTGATGGAGGTGAACTCCTCGCCGGGGCTGCAGGGAATCGAACAGGCGACGAAGCTCGATGTGGCCGGTGCCATCATCGATTACATCGCCGCGCAGGTCGCGTTCCCCGAGATCGATGTCCGCCAACGACTGACCGTTTCCACCGGGTACGGTGTGGCCGAACTGAGCGTGCACAACGCGGAAGAGCTCGTCGGAAAGACGCTGGGGGAGTCAGGGCTCTGGGAGCGCGACATCACGGTGCTCACCCTGCACCGCGGCGTGTCGGTCATCCCGAACCCGCGCAAGCACGTCGTGCTCGAGGCGGATGACCGGTTGCTGTGCTTCGGGAAGCTCGATGAGATGCGCTCGATGATCCCGGAGCGCCGTCGTCGTCGCGCGAAGGTGCGTCGACTTCCCAAGGAGCCGTTGACCTGAGCTGAGCTGATCGACCAGCGGCTCCTGATGACTAGCGCGGGCGCTGCGCCCGCATCTTGGTCGGGTCGATGCCCTTGGGGATCGGCAGCGACGAGACGGACTGCGACACCGAGTCGATGCGTCGGATCACCGCGGCGAGCGTCGTCTTGTTGATCGCGTTCGGGAGCTTCTTGATGATCTTGGACAGGTCGGCGATCGCGATGTCGTCGTCGCCGTGACCGATGTAGTAGACATTGACGGGAACACCATGGGCGACGCGCTGGGCCTTCGTGCGCTCTTCATTGATGAGACGCGTCAGCCGGCCGCGTGATCCTTCTCCGACGATGACGATCCCTCCGCGCCCGACCGCGCGGTAGACGGCCTCCTGCGTCTTCGGGTTGATGCCGACGGGCGTGTCGGACGCCTGCCACTTGCGGCCGAGGCTGGTGCTGAGGATATGGCCGGTAGCGCCGGGCATGCCGTCGATCTTCTGGTACATCGCCGTCGTCGACAGCCGCGTCATCAGGAAGAGGGCTCCGAGCACACCGAGCATGAGACCCGTGATCGCCCACAGGATGAGCGACCAGATCTGCACCGGCTGGATGAGATAGCCCGCCACCAGGCCGAGCAGCACACCGGCGATCAGGATCGCGATCTGCGCCCACGGCAACCAGCCGTACACCTCGCGCGTGAACCGGAAGAGGGACTTGATCTGGGAGAAGAAGCCCGGACGCTTCTCGGGTTCAGGAGCACGCTTAGCCATACCCACCAGGATACCGATTCGTCAGCGCCCGATGCGCACGTTCGCGAGGGGCGCACTCGTTCTGCACATTCTCATCGCGACGAGATCTGTCCACATTCCCGCCGCCCGGGCGGTGAGCGATGGTCGGATGCGGTGTGATGAGGCGATGACCGACATGGACTCCGCAGACACCGCAGCCCTCGTCCCCGGCGCACACCGCCTCGTTCGCGCCGTTGATGCGCACGAGGGCCCGCATTCCGGAACGCTGGTGGTGCATGAGAACGGGGTCGTCCTCGCCGTGGCGGCGGAACGGCTGACCGGCTGGGGCGGATGGGCCCATGCGGGCGCCGAGCACGTCTGCGGGCCCGTCGACCTGCGTCGCCGCAGGGACGGGCAGGATGCGCTGCTCCCGTGGTGCACGCAGCGGCTCGAGACCTTCCTGGGGCGTCGGCGTGCAGGAGGGGTGCTGCTCGCGCCGGGAGAGCTGACCACGCTCGTGGCGAGTCTGTTGCGCGGTGTGCACGAGCTGGGCCCGGATGCATCGGATGCCGTCGGCGACTGGTGGTTGACCGGCATGGGACTCCCGCTGTTCTTCCATGGTGAGGGCGGCGCGTCGAGGGTGACGACGGCCGCTCTGATCGAGAGGCTCATCCCGCACGCCGCCGACCGCGCCACTGTACGGATACTCGAGGAGATGACGACGGCGCTGCGGGAGCGCCGGCATCCTCACGACGATGATGTGCGCTGGGAGGAGCAGCTGTTCGCGACAGCGGCGCCTCGCGCACTGCGAATGGAAGACATCGTTTCCGAGCAGGTCGTGGATGTGCGCCCTCGGCAAGCGCGGGAAGTCGCGGACGACGCGCACGGACGCACTCGGAGATCACGGCGCGCCGCGCAGACGTCGAACCGACTGCTGCGGCGTGCGCGCGACGCGGCGCGACGGCTGATGGTCGCAGTGCGCGCCGGCGGGTCCGCCGTGGTGGCGGTGCGGCGATGGCGCACCGACGCGGATTCTCGACGCAGTGCGGGCGATGGTCGTCGATCGAGTTCCACTCGTCGTCGCGCACTGCTCGTGGCGGGGGCGATAGCGGGTCTCGTCCTCGTGGTCGGACTGCTCTGGCCGCAGGGTCAGGACTCGGCGCCCGCGAATGCCGTACAGGGTGTGCAGGAGCCTACGGCGATCGTCGCGGAACCCTCGACCACGCCGGCTGGGGATGAGGCTGAGTCGGGATCCGAGGAGCAGAGGGAGGAAGAGGCGCTCGGCGCGCTTCCCCGCCTGCTCGATGAGATCGCGGCGTGCGTACTGGCCGCATCCGACGTGTGCCCTGCGGCACTCGCCGATGGGCTCAGCATGCCCGTCGAAGGTTCCGCAGTTCAGGGTGCCGCCGCGACCACGGCGACGCTCATCGATGACTACGGTGACGTCGTCGTGATGAAGCTCGTGCCGGTGGATGCGAGTGCGGAATCATCCGATCAGATGCTCGTTCTCGAGCGCCGGGAAGAGAAATGGCTGGTGCGCGACATCTACGAAGTCGCGCACCAGCCGGAGTAGCTCACGCCGAATCAGATACCGAGGTCGCCGGCGAAGCTGGCCTCTTCCAGCCGCGCCTTGAGCGCTCCGAGGAATCGGGCGGCGTCGGCACCGTCGACGATGCGGTGATCGTACGAGATGGCGAGGTACACGTAGGACCGGACAGCGATCGCGTCGACGCCGTCGACCGTCACCACACCTGGGCGCTTGAAGACCGTGCCGGTGCCGAGGATCGCGGACTGCGGCAGGAACACGAGCGGGGTGTCGAACAGTGCGCCGCGCGAACCTGTGTTGGTCACCGTGAACGTGCCGCCGGCCAGCTCATCGGGCTTCAGCTTGTTGTCCCTGGTGCGGGCGGCGAGGTCGGCGATCTCGTGAGCGAGCTGCGCGAGGTTCTTCGTTGCAGCGTCGCGGACGACGGGGGTGAGGAGACCGCGTTCGGTGTCGACCGCGATCGAGATGTTCTCAGACGCGGGGTAGACGATGTTCTCGCCGTCGACCGTCGCATTGATGATCGGGAACGCCTGCAGGGCCTCAGCGGCCGCGAGCGTGAAGAACGGCAGGAAGGACAGCTTGTCACCGGTCTTCGCGTGGAACTCGTCCTTGACGCTGTTGCGGTAGTTCGCGACGGCGGTCACATCGACCTCGACGAACGTCGTCAGCTGCGCGGTCTGCTGCATCGAAGCGACGGCACGTTCGGCGACGACCTTGCGAAGGCGGGACATCTTCTGGGTCGTACCGCGCAGCGGCGAGACCTCAAGAGCCGCCCTTGCCGGAGCGGCAGCGGGTGCGGGTGCGGTCTTCGACTCGGCTGCCTTGAGGATGTCCTCCTTGCGGATGCGTCCTCCGACGCCGGAACCGGTCACCGTTGCGAGGTCGATGCCCTGCTGGGAAGCCAGTCGGCGCACGAGCGGCGTGACGTAGAGCGAGTCCTTGCCGCCATCGGCGGGGGCGGCCGCGGGGGCCGCTGCAGGCGCGGCCGCGGGTGCAGGCGTCTCCGGTGCGGGAGCAGGTGCTGCGGGAGCCGGAGCCGGAGCCGGAGCCGGTGCCTCAGCTGCCGGCGCCGGGGCCTCGGCGGGCGTCGCAGCCGGCGCGGGTGTCTCGGCCGCGGGCGCGGGCACCGCTTCGGCGGGTGCCGCGGGAGCCGCGCCCGAACCGATGCGCGCGAGCACTCCGCCGACCTCGACGGTCTCGTCCTCCGCGGCGACGATCTCCTGCAGCACGCCGGCGACCGGCGAGGGGATCTCGGTGTCGACCTTGTCGGTGGAGATCTCGAGCAGCGGCTCGTCGACCGCGACATCGTCGCCCACCTGCTTGAGCCAGCGCGTGACAGTGCCCTCGGTGACGCTCTCGCCGAGCTCAGGGAGGCGGATGTCGGTCGAATCGCCCGAAGGCGCGGCCTCGGCGGGTGCGGGCTGAGCGGGCGCCTCGTCCTGAGCCGGCGCCTCATCCTGCACAGGCGCTGCGGCGGCCGCGGGTGCCTCTTCGGCCGGTGCGGCTTCAGGCGCGGGCTCTGCAGCAGCAGGAGCATCCGATGCGGGTGCGGCGTTGCTGCCATCGCCGATACGGGCGAGCAGCGCCCCGACCTCGACGGTCTCGTCCTCTGCGACGAGGATCTCTTCGATCACGCCGCTGACCGGCGAAGGGATCTCGGTATCGACCTTGTCGGTCGAGATCTCGAGCAGGCCTTCGTCCGCCTGCACGGTGTCTCCCACCTGCTTCAGCCAGCGGGTGACCGTACCCTCTGTGACGCTCTCACCGAGAGCGGGGAGGACCACGGATGTGCTCATGACGGAGTCTCCTTCAAGAATGTTTGTGA
>Ga0308157_10002126_pt1 | contig 34606 bp, 25 predicted proteins | sample PhyBR1_FD_201035 | JGI IMG/M metagenome (GOLD analysis project Ga0308157, IMG submission 201035) | Phyllosphere microbial communities from UC Gill Tract Community Farm, Albany, California, United States - DLSLB.R1 | ecosystem: Host-associated > Plants > Phyllosphere > Unclassified | place: USA... | reverse complement strand
TCCTTGAAATATTTGAGGAAATTTTCGGTAGGAACTATATAAGGAACCAGACGGCCGTGCCAAATAGTATCCTGTTTTTGAGTAACTTGACCTTCATCTAAATGCCACTTTCCATCCCATTGACCAGTAAAATAATCTTGGTATTCACCCCAGGCTATACCTGTCATAAAATGAGTGATATATCCACGATCACGCCAGGACTTAACCCTTTCGGCGAAAGGTATTCTTTTTGATTTATCAGAAGGATTTCCACCCATCCCGTATATCATTACGGCATCAGCTCGATTATCAATGGTTGGTCTCCATTCTCTTGAGGTTTGAAATGTTGTCTTTACAGGGTCCTTTGTCTGCGCAAACGAATGAAGCCCCAGTCCTAGTATACAACATAGCATCCATTTAGTCTTCCTATCTTTCATAAGAATAAGTTTAGGTGTAAAATGTTAATTAGTTGATTAAAACTTCTTTTGCTTCATTGTAATTCCATCTTCTGGTTCCCGTACCGATAGGAGTATCAAAATTAATTCTCGCGGCGGCACGTATAAAAACAGTTCTTCCCTCAGGAATCTCACCATTAGAAACTATCGTAATAGTCTGACCTAGCAAGGGGTCAAAATCCTTTCCTGAATAGCTCAAACTAGAGGACCATCGTTCGTCACGAGCTCGGTACCCCACTGTTGAAGAATAACTCACAAAAAATTGAATATCTGTAACATTCAATAAATCATCAGAATAATTTCCCATAGGTTCTACCTTTGTTTTAAAATCAACTGGAGATACAGCTCGAGTAACTTTTACTTTAGCCGTAATTTTTCCATTTTGAACTATTGGTTCGTCAACCCATTCTACTTTTAAAAATGGTTGAACCTCAAATTTCACTTTTTGAGTTCCATTAAGATCCATAACCAAACTTTCATCCGCTAGTTCTTTGCCACTAGCATCTTTACGCACCAATGGAATAAAGGGGCCATCAATTGTAATGTGGTAATTTCCAGCAAATAATTTTGTGTTTTTGAAAGATCCATCAGGCATACAGTAAAAGTCTGGATTTGGTTCAACATTGCTGCCCCAGCTTAATTCTGTGAGTCTAACGCGAATTCCCTCGCCTCCCTGGTCTGTCAAAACTCGATCACCAGTTAACACATCTACTACCTCCCCTTCCAAGGTTACATCAGGTTCAGCGTAATTATCACGTTCAAAAAAACTACATGAACTTATTAATATAGAAAGCCATAAAAGCCCGCTCCATTTTATCTTTTTCATAATTTGCAATATTTTCATTATCTATTTGGTTGTTGGTCAATAAATTCACTTTTGGCTACCTCAGCACTAGGAATCTCCCAATAATAATCAACAGGTGTATACCCAAAAGTTTTAGAACTAACCCATTGGAATCTAGCATCATAGAAATATTTTCCTTCTTCAGTTGAAAAGAATGGATATAAACCACGGAAACGATAGTTTTCATTGTTGCTGAATTTATTTTTATCACGATTTTCACCCCAGAAACCATCTCTACCTTCGTAATGATTTACCCTCCAACGTCGTATATCCCATTTTGCTTTATGTTCGAAAGCTAATTCTTTACGACGTTCCTTACGCACAATATTTCTTCCAGTGATATCTGCAGTTATATTACTACTTAGTTTTATGGCTCCTGCCCTTTCCCGGATTTCGTTAACCGCATCGGAAGCGACTTGTAATAAATTGCTACCATCAGGCGATGCAACACCAGCTAGTTGTAATTCCACCGCAGCCTCCGCAGCATTCAAAAGTACCTCCGCATAACGCATTAAGACAAAAGGTTGTGAAGATTTTCCTTCACCAGGTTCTGCATCAGGACTAGGGTTTAGCCATTTTCTTAGATATAAACCAGTAATCGTCGCTTCTCCATTATCATAAAATGGACCTTCGGCACCAGCCGCAGTCATTTGCTTACCGTTATAATCTACTATTTCCTGAGAATTACCTTCTCTAGGGCTCAAATAAAGAGTTTTCGGAGATTTAGAAAAGATATCTAAATTTTGGTAGCGGGTATCTGCTGTACTGTAGGAATAGTTATTAAAAAATGGTTTAATCGGTGTATTTCCTGTATACACCCCCCCTCTTATTTCCATTTGTTTTCCGCGGAATTGATCCTCCGGGAAGATAACGTAAGCGCGTAGTCTTGGTTCTGCTTTTTCAAAGAAATCAGCAGCATTATTATATAGGATATAATTACCAGAGGCATTGTTAGCACCCGTTGTCACTCGAATACTCCCATCAGGATATCTATCGAATCCATCAAATAGTTCAATAAAGTCCAAAGTAGGACAAGTACCCGAAGACAATGGAGCCCGGAAAGTGAAAGGAAGGTTATATGCATCAAAAGCGTGTGTGGATGTAGGATAAATATATTCTTTCACATAAATATTTTCGGGACTGCTTAGATCGCTGAACATATCGACCATATTTTGATACTGCGCTTCAGGATCGTTTTCGGACCATTTCTTTTTATATAATGAATATCCGCCATTTTTCATGATATCGCGGGCAGCTTTGTAAGCTTCAGTGAAATAACGTTTCGAGGCTGATTCCCAAGTTCCATCATCAAATCCTATAACCCGAACTCCGGTTTTACGTCCTAAACCTGTTAATCGGCCACTTACCGTTTGATTGTATTTCGCCACGGAGCCAGCATACAGCATGGCTTCCGACTTAAATGCTAATGCCACATATTTGTTTGAATAACCTACTTTAGGACTTTTTGGCATCATTAACGAGGCTGCTTCATCAAAATCTTTAAGGATTTGATCCCAGGTTTCTTCTTCACTAGCACGAGGAACTTCCATCTCTTCGGTAGAGCCAGGATATTGGATTAACTTTGTCACCAATGGGATTCCCCCAAATCTCTTTGCCATTGTATAAAAAACTGTAGCGCGGATATAATACGCTTCACCCAAATAATGATTATACAATTCTTCGCTGAAATTGTCTTTATAATTAGGTAGATTTTCTATTAGATGGTTTGCGTCTCTTATAGTTTCAAATGCCCTTCCCCAATAAGGCGTCCGTTCCCCTCTAAATGAAGTAGTAATTCCATCACGGTTAACTGCCTCTCCGGTTCCTTCAATTCCAATGGAATTTAACCAACCATTATATTCAAATCCCCATTCGCCCATGTATTTAAAATCCTCGAATGGCATCATACTATATATACGAGCCAAATAAATATCCATACCAGCAGGAGTACTCAAGAGCTCATTATCTGTAACTATATTTTTTGGCTGAATATCTAAATCAACACAAGAATTCAAACTCATTGTTCCTGCTAGTGCCAAAATGATTAATAATTTTTTCATGTTCTTAAATCTTAAATAAAACCAAACAGCTTAAAAAGTCATTGAAATACCAAGTGTGTAGGTCTTGTTCAATGGGTACATACGACCTAAATCATCGTCGGGATGCTCAGGATCAACAAATTTAACTGCAGTAAATGTTAATAGGTTATAAGTGTTTGCAAACACACGCATTCTTATATTAGGATGTTTATCGAATGTTGGCAATGAATAACCTAGCTCAAGACTTTTAAGCCGTAAATAGGCTGTACTAACTCGATTGAAAGAAGAATTAGCCTTAGGGTATCTACCAGTAAAAGCATAATATCCCTGAATCCATTCTGTTTGTGGATCATATGGATCAGCATTAGGATCAATTGGATGCCAGCGGTCAAGGTATTGAGTTAATGTACCGCCACCATTTGAACCCCAGATCGCATACAAAGGCTCTTTATATTCCATTGAACCCAAAGCAGATCCTTGGAACAAAACCGAAACATCAAAATTCTTGTAGTTTGCTTGAATATTTGTACTATAATTTAACCAAGGAGTTTGGTCGAATGCAAAAGGATGTTCATCCTGCGCATTGATCTCTCCATCACCATTCCAATCCAAATATTTATAATCGCCGGGTAACAGATCACGTTCCTTATAAATTTGGTATGTTCGGATATCGTTCCAATCAGTATATCTACCAGCCGATTCATATCCAAATTGAAAGCCCTGATACCTATCATTAAAATTGTCATTTCTCCATCTATCATATGAATTCTTATAAGGGCCATTTTGGACAGCTGTCATGTATTTATTACGCGTAATTGTTGCAATTGCTTTAACACTGTAACCAAATTCACCAATTTGGTTTTTATGACGCAATTCAAGCTCTAATCCAAAATGTTGATCACTATTTGCATTTTCCAATGGGGCAATTGCACCAATCACTGTTGGAAAAAGCGCATTTCTTCTTTGAAAAAGACCGGTTCTACGGCGGTCAAAGTAATCCAATGTAAATCCGAATTTATTATCCCAAGCATCGAAATCAACTCCAATATTAAATGTTTGTGCTCTGTACCAAGTAATTGCCTCATTGGCAATAGCTTTAGGGGTTACTCCTGTAACGAATTGATCACCAAACACATAACCTGGACTATATTCATTATAATAACCATTATCGGCATTTCCAGAAGTAGCAGGATAATTATATCCAGGGATCCAGCCGAAGTCCCATTCATTTGAAAGATCATCACCCAATATCCCGTAAGTTGCTCGAACTTTCAATTGATTAATAAAGCTCAATGCCTCTATTGATTTAAAGAAAGGCTCTTCAGATATACGCCACGCAGCTGATCCAGAGGGGAAAAAGCCCCACTGATGTCCTTTAGCAAAACGGGATGATCCATCATAACGAAATTGGAATTCAGCAATATATCTTCCATTATAGTTATAACTTAAACGACCTAAGGCTGCTTGCTTAGCCTCATCATAATAGTCTGCTAAATTTCCAGACATTCCCGTCATTTGTCCATCTTCAACACCCATCAATAATAAATCCGAGCCAAACGCTAGATTTTTCATACCATAAAAGTTGTCGCCATTATTCTTTTGGGTTTCCCACCCCAATACAGCACCCACTTGATGACCTTCCCCAAAAGAACGATCATAATTCAAGGTAAACTGACTTAGGATCTGCTGTTTTTCATAAAATTCACGACGTAATCTATTTGGGCTACTTAAATCATATAGTTTAGGATTATACGTTTGATTGATTGGATCTAATGCATACTGATAATATTCTTTACGGAAAAGACTATTATTATCTGTACGATAATCATAAGACAATAATGCCTTAGCGCTTAATCCTTGTAAGGATTCAGAGATTGTCCCAAAATCATAGTTTAGAGAAGCTGAAGTTTGTAATGTTTTTTTCTTGAATTTCCTATAGCCTGAAATATCAGCATCCATCATACCTACTGAATTTTGTTCCAGGTCCAGCCCTTCATAATTTAACATGGTATTATCAGGGTCTGCATACGCTGGGAACAACATTCCTTGCTTCCAATAATTCCTGATAATTTCAACAGCACTTGTGTAAGGGTTATTCTGTTGGTCTGCCATACCTGCGATATTTAAATCTAGCTTTAATCCGTTTACTATTTGAGTTGTAACATTAGAACGCAGATTGATTTTATTATAATTCAAATCTCCGGATTTAAAGAAGCCTTGTTGATAAGCATATCCTGCACCTATATAATATTGAGTTCTTTCACTACCACCTGATACACTTAAATCATGAGAAGTTTGTGGAGAAACATCCGAAAATACCAAATTGGTCCAATCAGAGGAACGTTTAGTTCCATTCCTATAGTCTTCAAAATCCTTATCTGTATAGATTAATGTACCACCATTGATATTATTCATTGATCGTTCATTATAAATTGTCATAGCATCAAATGCAGAAGCCAGAAACGGCATATTTGAAGGTCTTTGGAAGGTAAAAGAACCATTATAACCAACTGAAACAGTCCCCTCTTTACCTTTTTTAGTAGTTACCAACATTACACCATTTGCCGAACGGACACCATAAATTGAAGCCGATGCATCCTTAAGAACGGAAACGTCTTCAATATCATTAGGGTTTAAGCGTTGGAAATCCTCTATAGAGCGAGGTACGCCATCAATAATCACTAGTGGCGCCCCCATTCCGCGGATATCGAAATTAGCTCGATAAGACCCTGGTTCTGCACTTTTTTGCCAAACACGGACCCCAGCTATCCGACCAGCTAACATATTCTGTGGATTTTCATTTTTTGTGACACGCATTTCAGAACCTTTCACACCTGAAACCGCTCCGGTTAAAGTCTCCTTTCTTTGAGTACCATATCCGACAACAACAACTTCTTCTAAGGTAGATTCGTCTTCTTGTAAGGTTACATCTACTTGGCTTCTGTTCGCTACAGTCTCTTCTAAGGTTGCATAACCTACATATGAAAACCTTAGGACAGAGCCTGCAGGAACTTCTAGAGAATATTTTCCATCTGCGCTGGTACTAGTACCAATTTGCGGAGAGGAATCCTTCACTACTACCGATACACCGCCTATCGGCTGTCCTTTAGAACTCATAACAGTTCCAGAAACTTGAGTCTGTGCCATTAAAACGTTTGGCACTGTACATATAAACAGTACAAGTAGAATCCCAAGCATAGGACTTCTTTTCCAAAATATAAAATTCATATTCAGCTAGTTATAAATGATTATTTATAGATTTATAAAGTTTTATTACAATTCGTAATCTACGTTAAGAATAAAAACTTAACCTCTTTTCACCTCTTTGGTTTAATCTCAAGCATAGTAAAATTGCCTTACATCATGAAAATCTTTAGATATAACTCCTCTATTACTGCAGCAACAGAATGAGTACTCGCAATGCTTTTAATTAATCATGCTTAAATAGATTTATTGGCAGAATTCAATTTTAGTTTAATTCTAAACTAATATAAATGCGAAGGGATTAAATTTTGGGTTAAAAAAATAAGATTAACCCAAATAAAAAACGTTAACCCTATTAAAAAGCAAAAAAAAATTATGTAACATTTTGTTTAAGAATACTAAATAATAATTACGCTAAAACGGTTTTATAAACTTGTATTTTATTTCTAACTATATTTGCTTCTTTAGCAGAATAACACGAATAACCCTATATGTCATTGTTAATTCAACATATTCAAGTTTCTTTTAAAATAAAAGCTTTTATAAGAAACTTAACTTTAGCCTTTTGTTTATTATTAAATAATCAAATACATGCACAAGGCGTTAAATTTGTTGGAAACAAGCAATCAATAGAAAAGAGAACTTCATTGCAGTTATTTTCTGAAAACTCACCTGAATTTCATGATAATTTCAGCCTAAATTTTGACCTTCAGATATCAAGCAATGGCGAAATAGGTTATATTTTTCGGATAAAAGAAAAGGAAGAAATCCCTATTATCAATCTCTATTATGATGAAGAAAATAACAATTCAATATTTCGATTAAATGAAGAAGGAAAATATGGCTTGATTACTTTAGCTTTCGATCGTGAGCGATTGAAACAACAAACATGGATTCCCATAAAACTTAACATTAATCTGAAAAACGGTGAAATAACTTTGAAAATATCAGATTCAAAGGAACAAAAGACTAAAGTTAATATTATTGGGAATTATTCACCTACGATAATTTTTGGTAAAAGTGATTATATGATTGATGTGCCATCCATGTCAATTAGAAATCTTAGGGTTGGGAATACCTCGAAGAAATATTATTTTCCATTAAAAGAAAGTAAGGGTAATTTGTTACATGATTCAGAATCAAAAGTATTTGGTGAAGTAACAAATGGTATATGGTTAGTTAATAATGCTTTTAACTGGAGAAAACTAATTCAATTTCAATCAAAATCAGAATCTGGATCAGAATACAACCCAAATAATAAATCAGTTTATTATTTTAATCAAGATAGTTTAAGGATCTATAATGTGGCTTCCAAAATGGTTCAGGAATTAAAATTTTCGTCCCCATGTCCGGTAAAACTACATAGAGGAAATACCTTTATCGACACGGTAGCCAATAAGCTTTACGTCTATGAAACTTTTTATAATACAGTATATAATGGAGCTACCGTTGCAAGCCTTGATTTAAACAGTTTAATCTGGGAAGTTGAAAGCAATGATTACTTTAATAATGAAATAAATCATCATGGTTATCTGTATTTTCCTGGATCGCAAAACTTTTTGGTATTTGGTGGCTTTGGGGACATGCGATATAGCAACCAATTTTCTACCTATTCAATAAAGGGGAAGAAATGGCACAAAAACATTTCGGTTTCAGGTTCTGAAATATTCCCGAGATACTTTACATCAATGGGATACTCAAACAAGCTTAAGAAAGCCTTTATTTTTGGTGGTATGGGAAATGAATCGGGCGAGCATATTGTTGGAAGAAAATATTTCTATGACCTTTATAGTTTTGAATCAAAATCTAATAAGATTGAGAAACTATGGGACATTGACTGGAATGAAAAACCATTTGTTCCAGCACGTGGGCTAGTGATTCCAGATTCTAATTATGTATACCTGCTGGGATATCCAGAGCATATGACGCACTCATTTATAAAGCTTAGAAGATTTTCTTTGAAGAATGGTGAATACGAACAGTTAGGAGATTCTATTCCAATTTTCTCTGACAAAATTAGCACCAGAGCCAAGTTATATTACGACGATAATTTAAAAAAACTGATTAGTCTGGTACAGGAATCTGATGACGATGTTCGTTCAGAATTATCCATTTATAGCATAGATTTTCCAGCAATCAGTTATGAAGAGCTTCACTCCTTTCCATCTTCAGCCAAAAAAACCAATATTTTTTTAATTATAGCTACAGCACTTGGTATTTCATTGGTTGTTGGATTTCTTATTATTACGAAGAAAAAGAAAAGCTTGATGAATCCAGTCTTAGATGAAGTTGAAAAGGAAATTTCAGTGATCACAAGTAAACCTGATGCAAATTGTATTTATTTATTTGGGGATTTTACCTTAATAAATAGACAAGGAATAGATGTTTCACATCTTTTGAGTAGCAGATTAAAACAAGTATTCTGTTTAATTTTGTTCCATAATAAAGAGACAGGAATTAGTTCTAAATTATTAAGTCATCTTTTATGGCCGTACAAACCTAAGGATAAGGTAAAAACATCCCGAGGTGTGGCTATCAGCAACTTAAGAAAAGTTTTAAATGAATTGGACGGAGTGGAAATTGTTTATGAAGAAGGCCATTTTAAAATGTTGTTTACTTCAGACTGTTTCTGTGACTATCATGAATTAGAAGAAGAAATAAAACAAAACAGTACCAGTTTATCAGAGAGATTCTACAAAATTATTGATCGAGGGCAATTTCTTTTAGGAATAGATGACCCAATATTCGATCACATCAAGAGAGAATTAGAAAATCAATTATTGGAAATACTTGAGGTAGATTTAAAAAATCAATTACATTCAAAATATTACGCAAAAGCTATACATGCCGGAGAATCGATTTTATGTATTGATCCGCTTAATGAATTTGCATTGGAAAAAACATTATTTTCCCTGCATATTCTTAAAAATGAAGGTAAAGCGTTGAAAATTTATAAAAAATTTATTGAGCAATATGAATTAACAATGGGTGAAAAATATAAGCATTCATTTGAATATTTTTGGAAAACCTCATAGATAAATAGACCTAAAATAACTAAATATTGGCTTCACCGCTAAATTTTCCATTTTTAGTACATTAGGATTGGATTAATGGATGGGGTAATATGTTTAAAAATTGCAGCGCTTAATCACAAACATTATTTAAGAAAGAAATATTTATCTATTCAACATAACCCTATAGGCTTCTTTATAAGATAAATGTCTTTCCAATATTGGTCTACGGAGAATAGTAACATCCTTACACTCCCATTCTGCAGTGTAATTTAGGTTTTCAAAAAACTTTCCAATGGCTGGTAGAAGTTCAGAATTAACTTCTTTAGCTATTGTGATATGTGGTACATGACTCTTCGATTTCAAAGATTTCATTAAAGAGATGATAGGGTGCGGTTCTTTAATTTTTAGATAGATTACATGTTTGTTCTTTTTATTGTTATCAAATTTACCCCACCCCTCAATTGTTATAGGAAATGCTTTTATATCATTAACTGAATCATTTACAAGCTTTGCATAATTATCCAACTCATATCCCTTATTGTGAAGCGTAATATGAGCTATTGACTTTAAATCACATATTTTATTTTTAAAATAAGCATTAAATTTTCGCTTTATCTGTGCTATCTCCTCCTTTACGTTTTCCGGAGGAGAGATAAGAAGTAAGTATTCGTATTTAACACCAAAAATAGAAAGCTGCTGAGGATCTTGACTTTTCATAGAAATTGATTTAACTGATTATTTAGACAAATTACCTTCTTAATACTTCATCCCTAAAATGGAACATCCCATTTTTCGCAAACTTTTGATACGCAAAGCATCTAAAAGCTTCAGGAAGATGTCCAATTACCCCATGTGGTCTTACAAAATAGAAACTTCTTTCCATTGTTAAATTTTCTACGTCCACAATTTTCAGTTCTCCACACTCTAATTCCTTAGAAATAGCATGTATAGAAAGAAATGAAAAACAATCTGTTTTTAATAAAAAGTTCTTGATACTTTCGGTACTTGCAAGGTAAACTTTGACGTAAAGAGAGTGCCAGTCTATCCCTGCATCAGTAAATGCTTTATGAATGACTTCGTTTGTACCTGATCCTTCCTCTCTAAGTACATATTCTAAGTGCTGAAGTTGATAAGGGTATAACATATCTATTTTGGCTACTTTTGGATTATTCTTACGTGTTACTAAAACAACCTCATCATTAAGAAAAGCCTCGTATTTCATGGAGGGATTATCGGATAACCCTTCAACCACACCTAGATCAATAGTTTTATCAAACAATAGGTCTTCTATTTGTTTAGAATTTCCATGAAGAACTTTCAAATTAATACTAGGATATGATAAATGAAATTTAGCTAATATTTGAGGTAGGATATAGTGTGAAAGTGTTGTACTCGCACCTAATCTAAGTTCGCCAAGTAGAACCCCATCTAGCAACCCTAATTCACCGTTAAGTATTTCGTAAACTGAAGTAAGCTTTATTGCATGGTTAAGAAACAAGCTCCCCGCTTCAGTAAGTATTATCCTATTTCCCGCTCGTTCAAAGAGGTTACGACCTGCTTGTGTTTCCAACTCCTGTATATTCTTACTGACAGCTGGTTGTGAGATGTTCATCTCTTTTGCTGCTTTTGTGAAATTCAAGTGACGTGCTGCAGATATAAATACCAATATCTTGAAATCAATGTTTATCATTAACAATTGTACTGAAAATTTCTTTTTAAATGTTATTCGACTTCAAATCCATACTTTTTATATATTTCTTTTGCTTCATCTGATATCAGATATTCCATAAACAAATCTGCTGCTTCTGCCCTTGGCGCATTTTTAAGTCTACCTGCTTGGTAAGCTGCTTTTATATTCTCTTCTACTGGAATTTCTACTTCCTGAACAGGATGTCCAATCATTTTCTGATAGAAAACCTCAGAAGTCCAAACTGGAGCTACATCACTATCCTCCAGGAGTATCCTTAGAGGACTCTCGCGGTGATGAATACGGGTAAGGTAAGTGGTACCATCTTTGACTTTTGTTTCCATGATCGCTTGATATAGTACATCACCTCCGGCTTTCCGATACGCTGTTTCTATTTGTTTCCCAATTCCTTCCCAGGCTGGATTTGGCATACTTATCCTCAAATTTTGATTTTTAAAATCTATCAATCCCATTATTTTTTTTGGATTACCTTGAGGTACCATGAGGCTAAGTTTATTGTATGCATAAGTTTCGATTCTACTAAAATGATCTTCCATCGATTCTATTCTTCCCTTGCCTGCTGTATAAACATCAGGCTTATGCGTAATTCTTAGGTTTCCGATGGTTAACGACCCTCCTTCAATCTGCTTGGCTAATATACCCGGGGGTAAAGTCTCAGCAAAAATTCTCGTAATGTGTGGATGCCTTTTTTTAAAACCTTCTAAAAGGTCATCGATACACATAAACTGATTTCCCGCAAAAAAAACCACCAACTGTGGATCAACGATATCCCCATATAAATCGGGCACATTATTTATCCCTTGGATTGTAAACTCTACAGTTGATTTAGGAGGAGTGTTCCAAGGTGGATCATATCGGTGGGAATCTTGTGCATAGGTATTTGTTATCGAAAACAAAGTCGAGAAAAATAATAAACGACAAATGAGATTAGAAATTATTTTCATCTTTAATAATTTATGGTTTAATAATTGTCCATCCTTCGCCAGCCCTAATAAGGAGTTCTCCATTCCCTGTTGGTACATAAGCCAAAAAATCATAAAGCTCACTTTTGTCAATTTTCCGTTCTTCCAGTGTATTGAGACATTGAGCAACAATCACACCTTTAAGAATAAGGTCCCTGATCGCCTCTTCATATTCACTATCTTTCCTCAGAGCTTCCGTTCCTGCAGAGAAAACTACTAGTTCCACCTGTACCTTTCCTTTAAGCCTAGGATCTTTGAGTAAATTATTGATGTTTCTAATGGTCTTCTTAATTACTTCAGGTGACCCTTGATCCATTTGATAAATGGCTTTATATAGCAATTCATTGGCCTGCGCACCCGTGTAAGTTTTATTCTGCTCTAGGGCCAGTTGGGCATTTGCTTGCTTCATAACGCATACAGCGATAAGAAAAGTCAGTAAAATCAATTTGTGCTTCATATAAATATTAATTTAGTTTTAAGTTTTATTTATCGAAATTAAATGGTCCAAATTTGTGCTGTTTCTGGCCAATATTATCATTGTAAGGAGGGTATGGAGCATCCTTTGGTTTCTTGGAAAGATCAGGATAGTCTAATTCTTTGTTTGCTTTCATAGGTCTACTGTGATTATTGATGAATGCTGCCACATCATAAGCTTCCTCATCACTGAGTAAAGGAGAACTGTGTGTAACACCAAGTGGCATATTACCTTTTATAAAACGGGCTGCCGTTATCACTCTAGCCATACCAGCCCCATCATTATAACTATCATCACCCCATAAAGGTGGATAAATGTACCCATCTTTCCTATTTTCTTTCGTTCCTTTCAATCCGCCACCATCTATACCATGACAAGAAGAACAAATATTTTGATAAACCAATTCTCCTTGTTGTAAATTTGCACTTCTATCAGGCACCTCAAAATCTACAAATCCTTGCCCCTTGATTCGTTTACCAATAGGAACATTGACGCTGATGTGTTTAATATAACTGATCATGGCTCGCATTTCTTTACTGTTAACATCAATCACTCTCCCATTCATACTCCGCTCAAAGCATCCATTAATTCGTTCTTCTAGCGATACAACTTTATTTTCACGTCCAATATACACAGGGAAGACTCCACTAAGCCCAATATAAGGGGCCGCATATGGTTTTGTTCCCCCGTTAAGATGGCAGCTTGAACAAGCTAGCCTATTTCCCGAGATAACTAATTTTGTTTCAGGCCCAACCATTGCATAGGTTTCGGTAATTAGACGATATCCATACTCTGCCATTTTGCCTTCTTCTGTATCATCAAATGGTGGGATTTCAAAATCATCTGTAAAAGCTAACGTATCTTCTGAAGTGATTTCTTCGTTTGGTGGAATTTCACTAGATTTTCCGATATTTAGATGAAGCATAACCGGGACTAAAATCAACATAATAACACATAATACTCCTAAGACTTTAACGTGTCGTAATAAATTTTTTATCGCTAAAAAAATGTCAGAATTAGTATTTTGTTTTTGCATGGAACAAACCTCAACAAAACTAAAGTGACATGGAAATGATACTTTTTTATGGACAATAACCTTTGGTTATTATACACTTTATCCATATAATCTATTAGCTAAATAGATATATTACGTATAAAACAGTATTTTTTAAAGTGCTCTAGTGTAATTAATTAACGCAAAGACACTATTTATCTAAATGGAGACTATACAAAGTTTGATACTTTCCTTATTTTCAATAGCCTGCATATATAACAATAAAACTAAGGTGACTCTAAATATTTGAAGTGTAGTTATCATTCAGAGAGAACACAATAATAAAGTCGATTTCCTTTTCAGAAAATCGACTTTATTATTCAAGGGCAAAAACAATCTAATTTATTTAACCATAATTAAATTCCTTATTTATCAATTTTCCCAACAGTAAATCATGGAGTCTCCCGGATCAACCATCGTTATGGGTGTATAGACATCTGCGGAAATTAATGTACCATCTTTCATGACACGTTTTAACGATGGATCAGCAACTAATGTAAGTTTCATGGGAGACTCATAGTCACGATTTACAATAACCAAAAACTGACGTTTTCCTTTTTTCAGATGAGAAACAACAGCGCCTTTACCTTCAGTAGCCAAAACTTTTATCGGAGCAGGTGCTTGGTTTAACCGTAGTGTTCCGCGAGGGATTATATCACCTGTATGTCTTACGCTAATTACTTTAGCATCTTTAAAAACGCCTGAAACCGCTTGAAGTTCCTGATTCAATGCTTTTACCAAATCATAAACTACAGTTCTTTTTCCATCCAGTCCAATGATACCATCTTGAAAGTCCCAGATACGACTATCTTCAGGAGTAGAATAAGTGAAATATTGAAGGCCTTGGGCGCCATAAGCCAAGTTACTATACATTTGTAATCGTAACATGGCCAATGTGGGCAATGGATAAGTCAGATGCCGCGTAGCCAATGCAAAAGCCCAAAAATCTTTATTTCTTTCTGTTGAAATACGGGCTATGTCTTCCAGATTTTCATACCACTCAGCTTTTAAACCTCCTGTAGTTATCGGATAATGATCAAACGATAAAAATGATAGGGGTACTTGTTCATCAAATTGATTCACATAATCTGCATAACTTTTGGCGCCAATACCATCAAGGTGCTCCTTTGGGCCATTTGGAAAAAGGTTGAGATAACAAAAGTGATTACTATCCACGGCTTTTATGCGTTTGGCCCAAGCGCTTAATTCAGCAAAATCCTTAACAGCAGGTTCATCACGTAAAAAATAACCTGCTAAAGCAGGATGATTCATAAATCTACGTACCGTTTTTTCTGGTTCTGACTGAAGCTCTTCGCATGTGATAATCATTTTCACGTCTGTCTTAGCTGCTAAATCTAAGGCTTTAGCTACCTCTTCTGCTTTTGAGAGAAAGCTAAAATTATGTGTAAATCCAGCTTCTCGCAGCTCAACAAAGCGAGAATGCGTTAATTGATCTGCAGGAATCCCATGCCATGCTAAAATGGGAAGTGGATCGGGTTCTATTTTAGATTGGGAAAATAAACAATTGGTTTCCATCATCATGAAAACACTAATTAATAAGGTTTTAAAAGACATATCAGTTTAGGTAAATAGTATCAGCATAGATCCGAAATTAATTAGATGCTTAATTTTAATAGGACAAGTGATAACAATGCTTTAAATAGGTTTAAGTATTTATTAAAGTTATAAAAAATATAGCTTGTATAGTAGTTTCTGATAAATTCTTTTTATTAATTCTCGGAAGAACTATAAGTACTTACTAACCTATTGGTTACTAGTAACCAATAGGTTAGTAATAAGTAGAAATGCACTTCTACCTATTATTTTTGTATAAACAAAAAACGGTAAAACACATTTTAATAATTACTAAAACAAGAGGATATGGAAACGACAATATTGTATGCTAGCGAATATGGAAAGGGCAATGTATTAAATTTTAGCACACAAGCCTTACCTCCATTGCAACCTGGGAATGCTAGAATACAAGTAAAAGCTGCTGGTATTAACCCTATTGATGCGAGAAGAATGACGGGAGAGTTTAAACATGCTTCAATGCCACAAACTTTCGGGACTGAATTTGCAGGTACTATCATTGATTTAAATCCAAACGAGCAAAATTGGGCTATTAACGATGAAGTTTTAGGATCAGGAGGTTCATTTACTCATGCGACCATTATAGATGTTCCTATAACAAATTTAATTAAGAAACCTGAAAATATGGATTGGTCTGTTGCAGGAACTTTAGCTGGGGTTTCTCAAACTGCAATGACAATTTTCGATGAAATTGGCCCCGTAAAATCTTTATTAATTCACGGAGCCTCTGGAGGTGTAGGATCTATTACAATACAATTGGCAAAAGAAAGAGGTATTGAGGTCGTCGCTACAGCATCTGAAAAAAATCAAGAGTACATTAGAAGTTTAGGTGCTATTCCTGTAGTGTATGGTTCAGGATTAATTGAAAGAATAAAGAATGTATTTCCTAACCAATTTGATGCTTCAATAGATATGTCCGGAACAGAAGAAGCTACCCAAACCTCCTTAGAGCTAGTAAAACCAGATGGTATCATTGCTACGATAGCCGGAAAACAGGTTTTTTCTAATCGTGTAATCTCTATATGGGTAAAAAGAAACGTAAATAATTTAAAACATGTTGTGAATGGAATAGCTGAAGGAAAATTCAAGTGGACAGTTGATAAAACTTTTCCATTTAGTGAAGCAAGCCAAGCGTATGATTATATATTAGAAGGACATACAAAAGGAAAAATAGCACTCTTATTTTAATTCATTTAAATGAATACCATAAGGGTAAATTATCCATTAAAAGTCTGGCTTAATTAATAATTGAGTCAGACTTTTTGTTAGTTTTTCACATTTTGTTATCTGTTTTTTTTCTATATTGAAATAGAATTAAAATTGCAAATCATTATCTGAAGTGTCAATTTTTTCATGATTTATAAAGCAATGAAGATAGATAATTTATTAAAACAAGTAAGCTTCATAAAAGAGATCGATAAGCTAAAATACATCCAAAGAAAAACCAAACTATTTAATAGCGATAGACATGAAAATGATGCAGAACATAGTTGGCATTTAGCAATGATGACTATTGTATTAGCTGAACATTCGGATCATCCAATTGACGTACTTAAGGTTTTAAAAATGGTCTTAATACACGATATTGTGGAGATTGATGCAGGTGATACTTTTATATACGACACAGTAAAGAACCACACGAATACGGATGAAGAATTAACGGCAGCAAGAAGAATATTCGGATTATTACCAACAAAACAAGCTGAAGAATTCATGGCAATTTGGGAAGAGTTTGAAGAAGGAGTTTCAAATGAAGCTAAATTTGCGAGATCAATGGATCGATTAGAACCACTATTACAAAATACTTCCAATAATGGAGGAACCTGGAAAGAATTTGATGTTTCTTATGATAAAGTCTACAATAAGAAAAAAATAATTAAAAACGGTTCAACAATACTTTGGAATTATGCAGAAAACTTAATTAATGAAAGTGTGGAAAAAGGTATTTTGAAAAAATAACTGGTTAAATCACTCGCTATTCTTGTCTAGTTAACTTTAGTGTTCCCAGCACTAATTCGTTATTAAATTGTGCAAGGGTAATACTATTCAATGTCGAAGTTAATTGTTCACGAATTGCTTTAAACTCATTATGCAAAGGACAGGGGAATCTTTCAGAGCATTGCGAAAGTCCCATGCCACATCCAACAAAAATATCATCTCCGTCAATTGCTTTTACGACATCAGCTAATTTTTTATTCATTTCAACTTCTGTAAGATAAAATCCACCATTTGGCCCTTTTGAAGATTTTATGATTCCATTCTTACTTAATGCTTGCAAAATTTTACCCAAAAAAGGTTCAGGTGATTCAATATTTTTGGCAATTTCTTTAATGCCTACCCTCCTATTCAAATGAGTAGATTTAGCAATATAGAAAACCGCCCGGATGGCATATTCTGCAGACTTCGAAAACATTCCCATGCATCAAAATTAGGTATAAAAAATGAGATCTCTTATAAACCAATCAAGCCGGAACAATTTCCTACCTGAGAAGTTAATATTACACCCTGTAACCTACAAGACGAATTATTACCAATAAAAGATAACTTTATCTTTTATTATTTTTACCTTTGTTGCACACAATAATTATTCAATACAATAAAAAGGTTTAAGAAATGACAGAACAACAAATTACCCTTATTAAAGGCACAATCCCTGTTCTAAAAGAGAATGGTGTTTTATTAACAAGCTATTTCTATGAAAGAATGTTTAAGCATAATCCTGAGCTTAAACATGTTTTTAATATGGGTAACCAAAAATCTGGGAAACAACAAACGGCTTTGGCAATGGCTGTACTAGCTTATGCTGAAAATATTGAAAACCCATCTGTTTTATTAGGTGTTGTTGACCATATTGGTCATAAGCACACAAGTTTAGATATACGACCAGAGCACTATCAGATAGTGGGAAATCATTTAATTTCTTCCATTAAAGAAGTATTAGGAGATGCTGCCTCTGAAGAACTTCTGGAAGCATGGACACTAGCCTATAACAATCTCGCAGAAATAATGTCAGGTCATGAATCTTCTATTTATAAGGCAAAAGTAAATAGACCTGGAGGTTGGACAGGTTGGAGACCATTCGTAGTCAAAGACAAAGTAAAAGAGTCAGAAGAAATTACATCATTCTATCTCTATCCCGCTGATTCAGGTGACATTGCGAATCATCTTCCGGGACAATATATCAGTGTAAGATTATTTTTACCGGAGTTAAATATCCTTCAACCAAGACAATACAGTATATCAAGTTCTTCAAATGGAAAATATTATCGAATTTCCGTTAAAAAAGAGGCTGGCAGCCAACATCCTGATGGTATGATAAGCAATAGATTACATGATCATATACAGGTTGGAGATACCATCGAATTGACCTCCCCTTCAGGAAACTTTGTTTTGAATACAGATGGTTCTGCCAGGGCACAAGTTTTTATAAGTGGCGGCGTTGGTCAAACCCCTTTATTAGCAATGGCTGAAGAATTAATTTTCAATAAGCAAAGTAACCAACCTATTGTTTGGGTTCATGGATGCAGAAATGAACAAGTTCATGCTTTTAAGGATAAATTACAAGAATTATCAGCAATTAGTGATTCATTTCAAAGACATTTATTTTATGAACAAGTTGACCAAGAAACAGAATCTGTCTTGAGTGGCATTGTGGATTTGGAAAGTATTGAAAACAAAGTTTTACTTTCAGGTGCATCCTATTATATATGCGGACCAGCTGGATTTATTCGTAAACATTATGAGTTCCTTAAAAATGCTGGTGTAGATAATGATTCTATTCACTTTGAAGAATTTGGCCCTGCGTCATTATCCTTAAATTAAGGAATAGCAGAAATAATCGCTCTACAAATAGCAGATTTTTTGAAAAGGCTTTTCTTAGCGAAAAGTCTTTTTTTATGATTTAATATTGAGTAATAATGCTGTTGATGATAAACGAGTAAAACCCGAAAATTGCGTTAGTAATCTATTATTCAGCATCTATTTTATATATTTAATTACATTTGTCCATTATAAGCACATTAACATATAAATTACATGGTTATTATTAATAGTTTCGAAGATTATAAATCCCATGAGGGAAAAGAATTAGGTGTATCTGATTGGCATAAAATAGACCAAGCTCAAATCAATAAATTTGCGGATGCCACGCTAGATCATCAATGGATTCATGTAGATGAAGAAAAGGCAAAAACTGAGGGACCATTTAAATCCACTATTGATGTTCGTAATGTGAAAATGGAAATTAACTATGGTATAGAAAACTTCAAGTTTGGTCAGGCTGTGCTTGTAGATAGTGATGTCCAATTGAAAGCGACAGTCAAATCAATCACCAATCTTAGGGGTATTGTGAAGGCGGTAATTCAAGCAACATTAATAATTCGTAATGAAACTAAGCCAGCCTATGTTGGCGATGTGATATTTCTCTATCATTTCAATTAGAAAATACAATATCAGCCATATTTTTTTTACATGGCTGATATTAACTCCCTCTTCCCTATTCCATCTCCATTTTACAAGAATTTCCCCAATAAATAAGTAATTTCGCTTCCATCAAATAATTGTTTATGAAAAAACTACTATTAATCGTATTATTAGGGTTCTCCTATGCGTACGGTCAGCGAAACTTTAGTATTGAAGAAACTGTTACAGGTCCAAGTAAATTCGCTCCTAAAACATTATACGCTCAACAATGGATACAAGGAAAAGATTCCTTTACCCATTTAGACAGCACTTTTCAAAATCTAATGGAGCGTAATGAAATGAGTAATTGGAAGGCAAAGCAATTAATAAGTACTCATGAGTTACAAACTGCTTTATCTAATTCTATTGCCAACGATGATATTACATTAAAACGCTTCCCTGTTCAATATAAATGGAAAGATAGCAAAAGTATTAGTTTTGATGTCGAAGGAGAGAAAAACTCTTATGGTGTAACTTATAATGTTTCCGACAAAAACATTCAAATTCTTTACAGGTTGCCGAAAGATCTGAATGAAAAGGAACAAAACTCATCAAAATCACAAACTGCCTATCTTGTTGGAAATAATATTGAAATAATAACGGCGGATGGTAAAAACCTCAAAGTAACTAAAGATACTGTTGATGGTATTGTTAATGGAACTTCTGTCATTCATAGAAATGAATTTGGTATAGATAAGGGGATGTTCTGGTCACCTGATGGTAAGAAATTATTATATTACCGTAAAGATGAATCAATGGTTTCCAAATATCCATTGCCACAATGGGATACTCGGGTTGCTAGTATTAAGGATATCAGATACCCAATGGCAGGAATGAAAAGTGAGGAAGTAACCTTAAATCTCTACAATACCGAATCAGCCGAATTTGTAACCCTACAAACTGGAACTCCTAAAGAACAATATTTAACAATGGTTACTTGGGATCCGAGCAGTAATTTTATTTATGTTGGAGTACTAAATAGAGGTCAGGATGATTTAAAAGTGAATCAATATGATGCAAAAACCGGAGCATTTCTAAGAACTTTGTTTGAAGAAAAATCATCTTCTTGGGTTGAGCCACAAAACCCTTTAATATTTACACCGAATGATCCCAATGAATTTCTATATCAAACCGATAAAGATGGATTTAATCAACTTTATCTATACAATACAAATGGAAAGCTAGTTCGCGCACTTGGCTATTCTGATGTTATTGTTATTGATTTTAAAGGGTTTGATAGCAAGGGTGAGAAAGCCTATTATATTGGGGCAACCAATAATGGAATGGAACGTCATTTATTTGAGGTTGAATTAAAAAATGGAAAAACAATTCAATTAACGAAGGCAAATGGTACACATAACGCTTCAGTTAGTCCCAGTGGGAAATATACTCTTGATCAATACAGTAATCTAGAAACAGCCAACAGAATTGAAGTTATTAACAATAAAAGTAATTCGTCAATTGAAATATTGAGTGCTGAGAATCCATTTATCGGTAAGATCAACCTTCCTAAAATTGAATTTAAGTCCTTTATTTCTGCAGATGGAAAAACACCATTAAACGCAAGGATAACCTATCCAATCAATTTTGATCCTGCAAAAAAATATCCCGTTATGGTTTATTTATATGGTGGCTCACATGCTCAATTGGTTACTGACAAGTGGTTAGGAGGAGTTGGTTTCTTTGATATGTATATGGCACAAAATGGATATTTAGTATTTACGCTTGATAATAGAGGTTCGGATGCGAGAGGACGTGATTTTACCCGTGTTACCCATCGTAATTTAGGAGAAGCTGAAATGGCAGATCAATTATTAGGTGTTGAATATCTCAAATCCTTAGCTTATATAGATAAAGATAATATGGGAATTTTCGGGTGGAGTTTTGGAGGGTTTATGACCTCTTCTCTGATGACAAAACATAATGATATCTTTAAAGCGGCGGTAGCAGGAGGTCCTGTCATGGACTGGAAATATTATGAAGTAATGTATGGGGAACGTTATATGGATACCCCCGAAGAAAACCCCGAAGGTTATGAAAAAACCTCTTTATTAAATAAAGCGGATAGGCTCAATGGCAATTTATTAATTATACATGGTGCACAAGATCCTGTAGTTGTCCAACAAAATAGTATGGAGTTTATTGAGAACTGCATTAAAGCAGGTAAACAAGTAGACTATTTCTTATACCCAACTCATGAGCATAATGTATCAGGAAGGGATAGAATCCATATGTACGAAAAGATTGCTAAATATTTTGATTTACACCTAAAAAATTAAGTTCTAGACTTATTATCAAAAAACGTGGTTAGTTGAAACATTAACCACGTTTTTTATTTAATCTCTGTGAATCTAATTTAAAAAACTTGCTTGCCTTTAAAGAACAATGACTCTACGGGAGATATTCTAGAGACTGCCTCTGCTGAACAACTGGCATTGATAAGAACTAAATCAGCGTCGTCTCCAACTTTTGGCCATTGTTGGTTTCCCTTATTATCTAGAGGTAATGGACCAGCTGTTGCCAATTTTAGCATTCTGGATAATTCAAATTCTGACGTATGCCCATATAATTGAGCTGCAAGATTTGCCTTTTGCAAAACACTCCCTGAACCAAATGTATTCCAGTGATCAACAATACTATCATTGCCCGTAAATACTTGTACTCCATATTTCATTAGAGTCGGTATTGGCATAATAAGACCTCCAAATGGTACAGTAGAAATGATACCAATGTTAGAATCAGCCAACTTTTCGGAAAGTTCTACCAGCTTTTTCTCCTCAACTCTTCCTAAAGCAAAACAATGGCTTAGAAAAGTCTTACCCTTTAGAATTGGATTTTCATTTACTTTATCAATTAAATATTCAATCGTTTTTAATCCTGATTCCCCACTCTCATGAAGATGGATGTCAATTCCTTTTTTATAATCTAATGCTAATTGAACGGTAAAGTCTATTGTCTTTTCGATTGCTCCATCAATACTAAACGGATCTAAACCACCGATAAAGTTAATATCCAACTGAGCGGCTTCTTTTAAATATTGGGCCGAATCAGTGTAATATACGCCATGCTGAGGAAACGCTACTATTTCTGCTCCAAATCCTGATTTTTTATTTTCTAATGCTTTCTGAAGATTTTTAAGGGATTGTAATTTCGAAGTAGGTTCAATATTTACGTGACTGCGTGCAAATCCTGTTCCTTTTGATTGTAGGAGTTCTATGAGTTTTTCAGCCTTATAAGTAGATTTTTCAAGAATGGAAGCCATATTCTCCTGTTCTAAAGCAATCATTCCTTTGACTCCTCCGGATCTTCTTTTAACTGCTTGCCACTTGTCACCATAAAAAGTTTTATCCAGATGTATATGCATGTCTTTAAAAGAAGGAAGCATTAATAGTCCTCTAGCATCTAAATAATTTTTTTCACTTATTTTATTTGGGCTAATACTCTTGAATTTACCGTTTTCAATCTCTATCGAAAAAAGATCAGTCTTTGTCGCTATTACCTCATTGTCCTCATATTCAAATCCTGTTTCTAATCTCACATTGGATATAATAATGCTATTCATATTTTCGGCTTTCAACATATTGGGAATTAATGTGGCACCTGCTAAACTTATTGCAGAACTCTTAATAAAATTCTTCCTTGACATATTCATTTCATTCAATTTATCTAATTACAAAAATATGATGTTTAGCCTGAATTATGCTTGGGGTATTTCTGCTACAAATTGTAAATTTTATAACTGAGCTCTAAATTGGCTAGGAGTTAATCCTGTTTGATTTTTAAAAAAGTTAGTAAAATATGCATGATCTGCAAATCCCAATGTAAAAGCAACTATTTTTATTGAAATACTTGGGTCTTGTAACAAACGTTTTGCTTCAATAACAACCCGTTGATTAACAAGCTTTAGTGCATGAACATAAAGGTTCCTCTTACATAGAATATTTAAATAATTAGGGGTAATATTTAATTGATCAGCGTAGAAAGCTATAGATTTTTGTTCTTTGTAAAATTCATCAATTAACTGATTGAATTTAGCTAATCTTGGGTGACTTTGATAGATTTTAAATTCGTCAATTTCTTTCTCTGCTTGTTTACTAACGATTGCAGCTATTACTGCTGCCCGGGCTGATATCAATTGTTTTAATGAGTTTTTTATAGTTAATTCTTCTTTAATCGCATTAAACTCATACAGTAACTTTTTAAAAGAGTCATCATTTAAACGTATAACGGGATGATTTTGATAGTTTGTAAAAGAAAAACGAAATGCAGGAGCAAACTGTTCTAAAAATGGTTTCTCAATCATTAATTGATAGCCTATTGTACCGGACCGAATATCCCATTTATGCATCTGCCCAGGGAACAATACATGAACTTCCTTATTTCCTATTTGAAAATCAATAGAATCTATATTATGAACACCATTAGCTTTCTCAAATAGAATAATGATAAAAAAATCATGTTTATGAGGCTTTTCAATATATCTTTCTCCATGAAGCTCATTAAATAATATTTCTGTATTTCCTGAAAAATGAGTTTTTTGAAAACCTTTTATTCCCAATATAGGTACAGAGTCAGATGTTATATTAATAGGATCCATAAAAAATATCATTAATTCTATATTAAATATTTGGGTAGATCAAAAATACTCCCACTCAATTATTAAATTTATCAAATACTAAACAAAACATTTTGACGAAATTATTTTTGTTCAAAATATGCATAATGAAATTGTAATTCAGAACAATATAATAAATAAGAACAATCAAAGAATAGTTCTATTATCGCCCATTATTATATCATAATAAATATACTAGTTACTGTTTTTGCATCTTAGTTGAAGGATCTATATACAATGAATTAAAAACAGTCTGTGCTGATTTTTGCGAATTATTTAATGTAAATAAATATCACGTAATAATAAAACTCATCCGAATAAATCCAAATTCTCATGTCTTAATATTCCCTTATGAAATAGATTTCAAATTTTATTGTTATTTATTGCAATATCTTCAACACTCTCATCATCATCATTATATCGTCGATATCACAGGTTGATTAACTACTAAAAGAATTGATAAATGGATAGAAAGTCAATCTGTTAACAAAAGAATATTACTTTACAATTCGTCCGATTCTAACGATTCTGATTGTATATTTTTTACGACAATGGATCAAATAGGGTTTAAAATTAATTTTAAGAAAGGGAAAAAAGTAATGGAGCTTACCAAACCTCTGAAGAGATATGAAGCTTGTAAACACGGTATTGATGATATCACATTATTAAGAGGAGAATTAATTACTAACCAATAAGTTACTAATTACCTTGAGGTTACCCATAGTATTTTAAAACAGCATATGGGGTATATTTGTATTAATAAAATCACAGATAACTAAAGAAAGGAAATAGTAATGAAAGTTAAAAACATATCGAAAATCGAAGGAACATTACCTATTAGGGATCCTTTTATTTTGGCAGCCTACCATTTTGATCAATATCCAGAATCGAACGGAAATTTTGGTCCTAATGCTTCTTTAGAAGGTCGAAATCTTGGTAATGACTTCGACAGAAGTAACCCATGGCGAATGTATCATGGGGAAACTATTCCAGGTTTTCCCCACCATCCTCATAGAGGGTTTGAGATTGTAACTATTGTTCCCCAAGGATATGCAGATCATTTTGACTCCAAGGGATCTAAAGGGCGATATGGAGAAGGTGATGTTCAGCTAATGAGTGCTGGATCAGGTGTTTTACATGGTGAAATGTTCCCATTATTAAATCAGGATAAACCCAATCCTTTACGCTTATTTCAGATTTGGTTGAATTTACCGAGTAAAAACAAATTGACAGATCCTGATTATAAAATGTTATGGGCGGAGAAAATACCAACCAAAATAATTGAACAAAAAGAAGGAATAGTTACTTTGAAAGTAATTTTAGGAGAATATTATGGAACTAAATCACAAGAACCCCTGAAGAATTCCTGGGCATCTGATCCAGATCATCATGTAGGGATAGCATTATTAGAAATGGCTCCAAATACAGAATTTAAATTGCAGGCTGTGTCAGAGACAATGAATAGGTTTTTATTTTTCTATGATGGCACGAATCCAATATCAGTCGAAAACTATAAGATGAGTGTTAACCATATAGCCGACTTAAATGGAGCTGAAGAAATTATAATCAAAAGTGGGGAATCGCCGGCTAAGTTATTGATACTTGAAGGTGAGCCAATAAATGAACCTGTGGCAGCTTACGGACCATTTGTCATGTCAACCGAAAAAGAATTGCAGGAAGCATTTAATGAATACAGGAAAACTCAGTTCGGAGGATGGCCATGGGGAAATGAAGAAAAGGATTTGGTCAATGAAAAAGATGCCGGAAGATTCGCAAGCTATAATTTTGGAGAAACTATAGATAAGCCCTAATCAAAAGTTAAGCTTCAGTTAGTCTCCTATGTTAAAATTTGTTAAGAATAAATAACATATTGTCTCTGGCACAGACATTGAAAGGTATTTATTAAATTTCATAATTTAGGTTAATAATTGGTTAGTTAAAACACCTTAGGTTCCCCACCTAAGGTGTTTTTTATTTTTATAATCATATAGTCTTATGATTGCTTTCTGAATTCTACTTTTTTAATTATCGAATACCCAAATAAACCTCTATATAAATGGATATCCAAAGAATCAGGATGAATTTTATTAATTTTAAATTCTTTCGATAGACCAATCCTTTTTGAAATCCTTTTGCCCAATTCAACATTTACTACCGAAGGGGATTGTATTTGTTTATCAGAGTTTAATAACTTCGGCACCTTATATTTAACTTTATATGTGGTAATTTCCAATTGATTTTTAGATAAAGTGTAATTAAGCCCCAAAAATGTAAAAGTTAAAAATGATCCACAAATTATAATAGAATAAATGAATGATTCAAATCGAGGAACTGTGGTAAAGAAATCACTTTTTCTAAACATTAGATAAAATAAAATTCCTACAGAAAAAAGCATTGAAATCACTTCTAATTGAATCAGTGTTTTTTCATAAAGGAAATAATTAAAAAAATTAAGTATAAGTGAGAAGGGAAACAAGATTTCTAACTTCATTATCCTTAGTAAATTAAAAAATTTCATTGCTAGCAACTAACTTTATTAAAACAAAATCTTATTTAAATTTTAAACACACGAGACACATAAAGTAAAACATAAATATTTACACTTATAAATACATTATTAAGCGAACATTTACTTTAGAATACGAAAATACACATAAAGAAATTTTAATGATATAATATTTCTTATAAATTACATATTTTTGTACTAATACTTTATACTTTGTTATAGTAAATATAAATACAGGAATTTCAGACAATATTATTCTTCTTATTATCCTTAGTAAAATAACATGCTATTCACTCTCTTCTTAAGCTTTATATTATTTATGGTAAGTGTTGCTTTATTTAGTAATTGGATTATTACAGGTGATGCAGCTTTAATTCGATATTTGACTTTAATCTGGATTTCCTTCATCATTCTTATATTTCTCCTATTGTCCTTTAATAAATCAGTAGAAATATTTCTTTGAAAGATTTGGATTATGGAAAATCAATTAGATTTACCAAAAAAAAGTCCCTGTACATACGCTGACAGGGACTTTGTTATATTGAAAATTTAATTATTTTTTCCCAAATAATCTACTTAGGAATCCTTTCTTTTTTTGGTTACCATAGCCATAACCGTAGCCATAGCCATAGCCACCATAACCATAACTTCCATACGTACTATTTCCGAATTTTACTCCATTTAATAAAATGGCCATATTAGTCAATGCCCCACCATCGTAAATCTTTTGTACTTCAGGCAATTGTCTTCTATCCATTTTACCTGCCCGAATCACGAAAACAGTTACATCAGTGATCCGGTTTACAATGTCCGCATCGGCCACGATTCCAAGAGGTACATTATCAATGATAATATGGTCGTAACGCTCTTTAAGTTCTGCAATCAATTTATCTAATCTATCGCTTAATAAAAGTTCCACTGGATTAGGAGCAATAACACCTATAGGAATTATATCAATATCCACATCTACTCTATCTTTATAAATAATCTCATCAACATTTATAGCTGAATCTGATAAATAGTGCGTAATTCCAATTGGCATTGGAAATTTAGTAATATTACTTAAAGTACCTTTCCTTAAATCCAAATCGACTAGAACAACTTTTTTCTTAAGGAATGTCATACTAACACCTAAGTTGATAACCGAAAAAGTCTTACCTGCACCTACATTGAAAGAAGTAAACGTGATAACCTTCTGATCCTTATCTCCCGAAGACATAAAGTTAAGGTTAGTTCTAAATATCCTGAATGCTTCTGTAACTTCATCTACCCCCTGTTCTTTGATAACAATATTACTTTTAGCTGCTTTCATATCTGTAGAAAATGGAATTTCTCCGACAAAAGGCACCTGAATTACGTCTTCAATATCTTTACGATTTCTAATTTTCGTATTTAACAACAGCATTAATAATAGAATTACTGCGGGTATCGCAACCCCAATAGCTATTCCTAATGCAACTTTTTTGAATTTACTAGGATAGAATGGAGAATTGGAGCCTGAAGCTGAATCAATAATTTGAATATTATTGTCAGTCATCGCTCTATTGATGGAATTCTCCTCACGCCTGTTTAATAAAAAGATATATAATTCTTCGATTACTTTTTGCTGGCGTTCTGCAGAAAGCATAACTCTTTGTTTAGACGGCAAACTACGAGCTTTATTTATGGCAGCATTTTCTTCATCCTGCATATTTCTCATCCTAATACGAAAACCCGAGATAACATTATCAATGGCTCTTGAAATATTATTCCTTACTTGAGTTAAAGCATTATTCAGATCTTGAACAATTGGATTTTCAGAACTATTTCCACTCATCAGCCTATTTCTTCGCAAAAGAAGTGTATTATATTCTGAAATAATTTCCTCAATACTATTATCTACAAGACCGGTATTACTAGGAATTAAGTCGTCAACTTTATTTGGGTCATTTAACCTTTGACGCATAATTTCAACTAATTTCATTTGGGTCTCTAACTCTTTACTTGAACTTTGATAAGTCCTAGATTCTGTCCAATACTGTTCTCCTGCAGATTTAACATCAAGCCCTTGATTCTGAGTTTTCATGCCTTCCAACTCAGACTCCACGTTAGTCAATTCCTTCTCTATGATTTTTATTCGGTCATCAAGAAAATCTGCAGTCTTATTTGCTATTTCTTTCTTATTATTAACCGTTGTTTGATTATAAACATCAATTAATTTAACGATCATATCTTCTGCTCTGAGTGGAGAAGTATCTTCAATGGTCATTTTAAGAATTTCAACATCCTCCAATTGAGTAATCTGTAAATTTCCAAGAAAATAACTAACCATAGCATCAATCGGATTCTTTGTGACTAAAATATCTTCTGAAAGATTGACTCTATATTTTTTATCAGAGTTTGCTGAGATAATTAAATTACCAATCGGTGTTTTAGTTTCTTCATTTAATTTAACTAAAACAACTTTATCAGGTTGTCCTTTTAAAAAAGAAGAAAGCTCCACCTGATTATTGCCCTTATATTTTAAATTGAAAGAAAAACTTGCATTCGCATTCACATTTATGAATCGTACAATAAATGGAGAAGTCTTATAAAGTTCAACAGATCTAATCCCTTCTTTTCTAGTATAACTGACATCTGTATTTAATAAGACAACCGTATTTCTCACCAGTTCCTGAGATCTTAACTGCAGGATCTCACTATTAACATTGACAAAATTGTAATAATTATTAGGCCTTGTTATTCTTTGAGCTGATATAGAATTTGAAGCTGTTTTAATCATTACAGTTTGATCCTTTTTGAATAAAAAAGGAGTCTTACTGTATTGATAGTAATAATAGCCTCCGAAGAGTAAGATAGAGAGTAAAAACCACTTCCAATTAGATAATAAAAATCTAATAATATCTAAAACATATAGTGATTGGTCTTGTTTTCCTTTTCCTTGAAAAGGTCTATTCATTGAATGATTTACCATTAATTTTATCTATTAAATAATGCTAAAAGGCTTACTCCTAGTGTTAATAATCCGGTTGCAAAACCAACATATCTCCAAGTTAAATCCTCTCTAGGTGTTGGAACTGCAGATTTTGGCTTTACATAAACGATATCGTTTTGTTTTAAATAATAGGTAGGTGAATTAAATAGGTCTACGTTCTCAATATCATTGACATACATTTTCCGATAACCGTTTTCTTCTCTGATAACCGTGATTTCATTTGTTGCTGCATTCGTTGTTAATCCTCCACTACGTGTAATAGCTTCTAGCAAGGATATTTGGCCATCATTTATATTTAACAGCCCTACACTGGCTACTTCACCCATCATTGTAATCTTTAAATTTAACAATTCAACCCTCACCAATGGAGCGTTAATTAAATTTTCATTTACCAATCGGTTATAAATATGTCCTTTTAATTCATCCAAGGTTTTACCTTCAGCAGAAATCTTTCCTAATACTGGAAAATCAATATTACCATCTTTATCAACCAAATACCCTTTTTCGGTAGTTGTCCCTGTATTTGATGTAGTTATTTGCCCTTTATCATCCACATTATAAATTCCCCCTTCTTGATTAAAAGGAGCTGCTAATTCCGGGGTTTTTGAGCCGATATTAATACTCAATCTATCGTATTTTTGGATAATAATTGGCGGAATTTCCTTCGTTTTATACAAAGAATCCACTACCATGTTTTCCAGGTAGGTTACCTTTTTTGAAACAACACATGAACTGAGGGCTAACAGGCTCAATGCAATTAGACTGATAATTAATTTATTCATTTTCAATATTATTTACTTTAATAATTTCATTTAGGCAGAGCTCTGCTGCCTCTGCGTTTGGAAGACAATCTAGTTGTCCAACGTTTTTATATTGGATAATGTTTTCTAAAATACCAATCATGGAAGAAAAGATGCCGTTATTCCACCGGATTGCTGTAAAACTTGGCATTAATATTAATAGGGAATCAACTCCTCTAGTCTTCCATTGCATCTTATTTTCTTTTGCTTGGGTTAATCTTACGATAGACATTAATTTTATTTTTTTATTAATATAGCAATCGGTTTTCCCACTCCAGGGTGTTCCATAAATATAAACCTCACCGTCCTCAATCCGGACAGCAGGATTATCGTCATTAAGTAATTTAAAACCTTTATTAGTTTCAACCCAAAGTCTACTGTGGGTACTCTTCCCTGTTCCACTCTTCCCTAAAAATGCAACCGCATATTTTCCGTTTTCTACAACAGAAGAATGAATCAAGGCTGTGTTATTAGAAAGAACTCTTTGTCCAAAGGCAACCATAATCATCCAACTGAGAATATTAGAATTATAAAGCTCTTTTTCTTTAACATATATCTTAGAATTTTTGAATTCTTTATCACTACGCATTCTCCAGACGATTGAATCAATCTTATTAGCATTCTCTACTGAAGTGATATAACTCTGATCTGTCTCCTCAAACTTAAATCTATCACCCCATACTATTGAAACATCACTTAAAAGTTTCGCATTGCTTAAATCGCCTTCAAATAACTCAGAACTTAACTCAATATTCACATGTGCAACTTCTTTTTCTACACCATCAATTTTAAAATCCTTAAAAGAAGGTAAACACTCATCAATATTCATTTTATCCTCATAGGATATTCTGATAATATTTTCTGCAACTTGATAATCTACAATCTTCATTTTAAAGGTTAGTAATTGATATAAATTATTGCATATATACTGATTGAGTACATTTTTCGGCTAATCTCAAATCATGAGTGACAAAAATCACAATCTTATCTCTAGCTGCTGATAATAATCGTTCAATTAGAGTTTCCGAAGTTTTCTGATCTAATGCTGAAGTTACTTCATCAAACAACCAAATACTATTATCTTTCATTAAAGCTCTTGCTAGAGCAATTCGTTGTGCCTGTCCTTCTGATAAACCATATCCAGACTCGCCGACTATTGTGTCTAAACCATTAGGTAAATCATAAATAAACTCAGAACAACTTAAATATAAAACCTCATAGAGTTTCTCCGCACTTACATCTTCTGAATCCGTAATAATATTTTCTCGGATTGTTCCTGAAAACAGTTTATCTCCTTGAGGGACATAAGCTATATTAATTCGATGATGATGTGTTATAGCATAAGACTCTTTAGGAGTTTTCACATACATATCTCCCTTATTGGGTCTTATCACCGACAATAACAATCGAATCAAAGTAGTCTTTCCTTTTCCACTAGAACCTATAATAGCTGTTGGCTCTCCTACTTTCACTCGAAGATTAAAATTATCAATGACGACATTATCTTCATATTTAAAACTAAGATTCCTTAAAACCAATTCAGTAGGGTTCTCAATAAGCTCTGGTATATATTCTTCTTCTACATCTGTTTTCAAAACTTCATCTATTCGTTCCATAGACGTTCTAAACTTGATAAATACAGGTAGAAAACTCATTAACAACAACAAAGGTCCTTGAATTCTGCCAACAAGTTGTAAAAAGGCAGACATCATTCCAAAAGTTATTTCATTAGATCTTAGTTTATATACTCCCCAAATAAATGTTAATAAAAAACCAACATTTATCATCAGCTTTAAAGAACTCTGAGACAATGTGGAGAAATTCAGCATATTCATTTTTAAACTGAAAATATTTGATTGGCTTTCTTCAACTTTTCCCCATCTGAAATTTTGTAATCCCAGTGCACGCAAAACCATTCTAAATCTTAAATTCTCTTGAATAACCTTCCCCAGATTGGATTCTGCAGCTTTCAATGATTTATTTATCGTTCTAAGTTTTTTATAATAAATCTTTGAAAAAATAAACAGGGGTGATATTGCTAAAATCAATAAGGCAAGCATAGGGTCCATGGACCACAATAAAGTAAATGACGCAACTAATTTGATAATTGTGATAATAAAGGATATGAAAGTATTCCCTACCATTTGTACAATCTCATTGGCATCACTATTAATCCTAATTTGCATGTCTCCTGTATGCCAATTTTTAATGACTTTCCATTTAGAAAGCATCTGTATTTTAATCAATTGGTTTTGAAGCTTTATAAGCATTTTAGCTCTGGTTTTTTCATTCAGCCAAGTCCCTAAAGACTTAGCAATTAAACCCAAAACAATAAAAAAAACAACTAAAAATAATGCCTTATCAACTGCACCGTTATTACCATCAATCGCAAAATCTATTGCATATTTTGACCAAACCACAAAATATAAAGAACAAGCTATCGCAAGCAATTCAAGGATAAAATAGAAGATTAATTCCTTTCTGAAATCCTTTGCTTGTGTCACAGCCCATTTAATTTGATATTTGATCCCTGTAAACAAAATAGCTACCTTTTAAATCTTGAATAATATTGCATAATAGGAAACCAAATAGCTTCAGAAGGCGTGACTTTTACATACTTTATAAAATTATTCCAAATTCTAGCCTTCTTATTGACTCTTATTCCATCAAGTAGGCTTTCTTTATCCTGAAATTTTTCATTGTGAAAACCAAAATTCCCAGCTACTAAAATATCTTCCATCATCCAATCAGCTTCTTTCCCCTGACCAATAGAATAAGGTAAATATGATTCCTTTAGACCAATATATTTTACCAATAAAACATGTAATAAATCTACCCATTTTTTTATTCCGAGCTTTTTGTAAGTAACATCCAAGCTGTTGTTTTTCAAATCTTTGTGATAATAATAATATAATCTGGCAGAATCACATAATTGCCTTATACCTATGCCGAAAGACAGCAAATGTTTTAAAATGTGAGAATTTGCCTGGATTATTGTTTCTATCACTGAAGGTAACTTTACTGTCTGATTGTTAATGTTTAAAGTGGTGTAGTTAGTATTTTCGTGTTCTCTGATTCTTCTTAGAACACGATGTACAAATGGATTATGAATATCAAACAGGTTCTGATGATGTTCAACATCGAATCCATTTAATTTATACTCAGCACTGAAACCAGCCATTGAGCTAATTTCAATTTCTTTATCTTTAATAATTTTGAATGCCTTTTCATAGGTAATCTTATCATCAAAAAACAGATCAATATCTCCACAAACTCTTCTCAGAGGATTGTCATAACACTTAGCTATTCCTTGCCCTTTCAAAAGTATCGGTTCAATTCCGTTCTGCTTAAAAACAGAATGTAACTGAATGATAGTATCATTCATTAATTCATTTCGTTGTCCATGTTTTTCCACCCTTACAGCCCAACTTAAAAGCAATGCTTTTGGAGGTTGATTTTCTGCAGATAATTTTTGGATACCATCAAAGACAATGCATTCTACTGTTTGGTTTACACTAATTTTATAGATTTCAGCCCACTCTTCCTCACTTAATGGTAAAGTGGTTAAGTCTAAATTATTTTCTTCCCATAATCCAGATCTTAGCAAGAAAAAAAATACTTCTGTAATCCTTTTTTTCAGCATTTATATTTATTCAGAAATAAGCCCGCCATCTATAAAATCTTTTATAAATTGTTTTGCATCTACTTTTGCAGTTGATTCTTCAACCTCATAATTCTCCAATAATATCTTAACAATTAATTCTTCTGAAACATCCTTATTTAGTAATTCTTTCCAAAGAAAAGCAGCAGTGTCATTTAGGGTAAAAACTTTAGACATATCTACCATGTCTTGACCTGGGTCAATTATTACAAAGTCTCCACCTAATTTTCTAAGTTGCAAATCCTTTCTTAACTTCATTCTT
>Ga0308157_10002125_pt1 | contig 34613 bp, 36 predicted proteins | sample PhyBR1_FD_201035 | JGI IMG/M metagenome (GOLD analysis project Ga0308157, IMG submission 201035) | Phyllosphere microbial communities from UC Gill Tract Community Farm, Albany, California, United States - DLSLB.R1 | ecosystem: Host-associated > Plants > Phyllosphere > Unclassified | place: USA... | reverse complement strand
GCACCACACACTTTGAGCTGGACGCGATCCAGCGCGGCATCATGGGCCACATTCAGGGCGCCGTGGCCGCAAAATATGGACTTCACTGGCAGGGTGTCCTGCCGAACACCGTCGTCCGACTGCCGCTTGTGGCACCGTCGGACGCAGAGCTTGATGCTATCCGCGCGGACCTACGTGAAGGCGGATGGGATCTGTAAAGAAAGGGACTAACTACATATGACTGAGACTTCAGTAGGAAAGGCCGACTCTGCACGTTTGCAGACCCCGGCCAAGCTGAAGAAGGGAACAATGCGCATTGTTCCACTCGGCGGTTTGGGCGAAGTCGGACGAAATATGACCGTCTTCGAGCTCAACGGGAAACTGTTGATCGTCGACTGCGGTGTGCTCTTCCCGGAAGAGCACCAGCCTGGCGTGGATTTGATCCTGCCGGACTTCTCCTACATCAAGAACCGGTTGGACGATGTGGTGGGCGTTGTGCTCACCCACGGCCACGAGGATCATATTGGTGCAGTACCCTACCTGTTGCGTCTACGCGAAGACATCCCACTATATGGGTCGAAGCTGACTCTGGCCTTCGTCGAAGCAAAACTGGCTGAACACCGCATTAAGGCCAACACCAACATTGTGGTGGAAGGCGAGATCGCACAGATCGGCAGTTTCGAATGTGAATTCGTCGCTGTGAACCACTCGATCCCGGACGCACTGGCTGTGTTCCTCCGTACCGAGGCCGGTACCGTGCTGCACACCGGTGACTTCAAAATGGACCAGTTGCCGCTGGATGGTCGCATTACCGACCTACGCCATTTCGCCCGCCTTGGTGAAGAAGGCGTGGACCTGTTCCTGCCTGACTCCACCAACGCTGAAGTTCCTGGCTTTACCGTGGCTGAGCGCGAAATCGGTCCTGTGCTTGAGGCGAAGTTCGCCCGTGCTCGACGTCGCATCATTGTTGCTTCCTTCTCTTCCCACGTTCACCGTGTGCAACAGGTCCTGGATGCAGCGGCCATGCACGGACGTAAGGTGGCCTTCATCGGTCGCTCGATGGTACGCAACATGGGCATCGCGGAGCGCTTGGGTTATTTGGATGTTCCGCAGGGCGTACTTGTTGATTTGAAGCAGATCGACTCGTTGCCGGACCACAAGGTCGTGCTGATGTCCACCGGTTCGCAGGGCGAACCAATGGCTGCGCTTTCCCGTATGGCCAATGGCGAGCACAAGGTTCAGATCAACCCGGGTGATACCGTGATCCTGGCTTCGAGCTTGATCCCAGGTAACGAGAACTCAGTCTTCCGTGTGATCAATGGTCTGATGCGTCTTGGCGCTGAGGTCATCCACAAGGGCATGGCCAAGGTTCACGTCTCCGGTCACGCTTCGGCCGGCGAGTTGCTGTACTGCTACAACATCTTGCGTCCAAAGAATGTGCTTCCAGTGCACGGCGAGACCCGTCACCTCATCGCTAACGGCCGTTTGGCAGCGCAGTCCGGCGTACCAGAAGAGAACGTACTTCTGGCAGAAGATGGCTCGGTCATCGATATGCGTGACGGTGTTGCCCAGCTGGTTGGACAGGTCGAGTGCGGTTACGTCTATGTTGATGGTTCCAAGGTTGGCACCATCACCGATGATGACCTGAAGGACCGTGTCACTCTGGGTGAAGAAGGTTTCATCTCGGTCATCACCGTGATCAACCGTCAGAACGGTACCATCATCTCCGGACCGGACATTCACGCCCGCGGTGTGGCTGAAGAAGACTCAGTCTTCAACGAAATTAAGCCAAAGATTGCAGCAGCAATTGTGGAAGCGGTATCGAATAACCCGAACCACTCCACCCACCAGCTGCAGCAGATCACCCGTCGCGTGATCGGCTCATGGGTTTCGCGCAAGCTGCGCCGCCGCCCAATGATCGTTCCAGTAGTTCTCGAAGCCTAAACGTCACAGAATAATGCCCCAAACCAATAACTTGGTTTGGGGCATTATTTGATTCTGGAGAAGATCAGCTCACGATAGGTTGCAACTTAGACTAAACCCAAGAACCCTGCCAAATTTGCTGGCAAAAGCGGGACGGCACCCGTGACCGTGCCAACACAGGCATCGGGAGTCTTGGTATCTTGCCATTCGTTGCACTTGGTGACTTGTTGGATGCGCCCCGTGCGGACATCCATTTCAACCACTGTATTCCACTGGGATGGGACAAAATGTCCCAAGATCTTACCCGTACCTACTTCCATGAGAACCATGGATTCTGCCGGGTCCGTTGGCTCTGGCAAAACAACATCCGCCGAGGCTGGCGAAGCCAAAGTTAGCATCGCTGCCAGTAGTGCAGGCGTGGTCAAGGCTAGAGTGCGAGGCTTCATTCTGTTCCTTCAAGAATATTAATGACAATATTTTTATCCTACTGTTGACCAGCGATTTATTCTTCAGAGGTTCGGTCAACCAGTGAGCGTGTTTATCTTGTACGTTGTATCGAGAAGCAACTTAATGGTGCAGAATTATCATCAACGCCCTCATTAGGAGTCGACACGTGATCGAATTCGAAAATATTTCAAAGCACTATCCTGATGGCACCGTTGCGGTCAGCAACTTCAATCTGCAGATCCCTGCGCATAGTTCCACGGTGTTTGTTGGATCCTCAGGGTGTGGCAAGACCACCTTGCTACGGATGATTAACCGGATGGTGGACCCCAGCGCGGGTTCGGTGCGCATCGACGGTGAAGATATTTCCGGTAAGAACGCTGTGCAGTTGCGTCGAAGCATCGGCTACGTCATGCAAAATTCGGGTCTGCTCCCGCACTTCACGGTGGCAGAGAACATTGCAACAGTCCCGCGCCTGATGGGGGAGTCGAGGAAATCTTCTCGCCGCCGAGCTCTGGAATTGATGGAGACCGTTGGACTGAACAGCTCGATGGCAGACAGGTATCCGCACCAACTTTCTGGCGGCCAGCAACAACGCGTCGGCGTCGCCCGAGGCTTGGCATCGGACCCCAACATTTTGCTGATGGATGAGCCTTTCGGCGCCGTGGATCCGATTGTTCGAGCGGAACTGCAAACCGAATTGCTGAGATTGCAAAAAGAACTCGACAAGACCATCGTTTTTGTCACTCACGATATCGATGAAGCGTTTTTGCTCGGAGACCAGGTGGTTATCCTTGCCGCAGGCGCACAGAAACTACAGGTGGGCAGCCCGAGCGACATCATTGAGAATCCTGCCAACGACTTTGTCGCGTCCTTCATCGGCGCACAACGCGGTTCCAGGTCGTTGAGCGTCAAGCAGACGGCTCAAGGACCCGTATTGGTTGATGCTCAAGGCCGAACCCAGGGACGACTGGTCGAGGGCGGGACACACCTATGACCTGGATTTCCGAAAACCTAGCACTGATTGCTTCTTTATCCCTTGAGCACCTGCGCCAGTCATTGATCGCAATCTTGATCGGGTTTGTGCTTTCAATACCCTTAGGCTGGATTGCCTGGCGCTACAAGCTGGTGGGTGGACCCTTAGTCACCTTAACTGGATTGCTCTACACAATTCCCTCGCTTGCGTTGTTGATGATTCTTCCGGTGATCACCGGAATGAGTGCCATCAGCGAAGCCAATCTGATCGTGGCCTTGAGCATTTATGCAGTCGCCATTATGGTTCGGGGCGTGGTGGACGGATTGAACTCGGTAGATTCTGCAACGCGATCTGCCGCCACCGCCATGGGCTACTCCAGTGCTCGTCGATTTATTGCAGTGGATCTGCCCTTGGCCGGACCTGTCATTTTGGCGGGGCTTCGGGTGACTGCCGTGAGCACCATTTCGCTGGCCACCGTGGGCATCCTAGTGGGCGTCACTAACTTGGGTTACCTGTTTACCAACGGTCTGCAAAGGCGCATCATCGTTGAGGTCTTTTCGGGGTTGGTGGCGGTGGCGCTCATCGCGTTGCTTGTTGACCTCTTGCTGGTTTTGCTGGGCCGATGGCTTATGCCATGGAGCAGGAAGAGTCACAAACGCAAGGCCATTAGTACCAATGACGGTTCACAGGCGGTGACCGCATGAACTTACTCGCTGGAGCAATCAGGTGGCTTTTTGCCCCCGAACAGTGGGAGGGCAAAGACGGGTTGCTTGCGCTGCTAGGACAGCACTTGCTCTTCACCTTGCTCTCAGTGATTATCGCCGGAATCATTGCCATTCCCGCCGGTTGGGCCATCGGCCACACAGGTAAGGGACGCGAAATTGCGGTGGCAGCTGCCGGAATTGCCCGTGCTGTGCCTTCCTTTGGCCTACTGATCTTGCTGGTGCTGCTGTTCGGAGTCACGCATAAGCCGGCAGCCGCCTTGGTGGCGTTCGTGGTGCTTGCTATTCCTTCGCTACTGGCCGGTGCGTATACAGGATTTGAAGCTATTGATCGCAAAACCGTTGATGCGGCCCGATCTATGGGAATGACTGAATGGCAAATCTTATTGAAGGTTGAGATCCCTTTGGGTCTTTCGCTGTTGGTCGGAGGAATTCGGGCGGCAACCTTGCAAGTGGTAGCGACCGTAACGATTGCAGCCTATGTGAACCTCGGGGGACTGGGGCTTCCGATCATTACCGGGCTGAACCTGCGCAGATTCGACATGGTGCTTGGCGGCGCCTTGATGGTGGCGGTGCTGGCGCTGCTGCTTGATTTGCTGCTTGCACTGGCCCAGAAGGCCTCGGTCCCTCGTGGGCTAGGCTACTCGAAGACGACATATAAAAAGCACGAAGCGGATCACGCACAAGCACAAGATAAGGAACTGACATGAAAAACAAACAGGTGGCGCGCGTGGCAGCAGTGGTGGCGGCGGGGTCTTTGGCCCTGGCCGGATGCTCCAGCTCTGATCCGCTGGCGACGCAAAGCAGTTCCGAGAAATCAGGGTCGGAGAAAGTCGTGGTGGGTTCGCAGGCCTACTATTCCAATGAGATCGTCGCTGAAATCTACGCGCAGGCGCTGGAGAACTCCGGCTTGGAAGTAGAACGGCAGTTCAACATCGGACAGCGCGATGCCTACATGCCTCAGCTGGAAAATGGCAGCATCAATGTCTTCCCCGAGTACACCGGCAACTTGCTCCAGTTCTTCAAGGAAGATACCAAAGCGCGCTCATCCGAAGATGTCTACAAGGAGCTGGAGAAGGAGCTTCCTGATTCGCTGGCAGTCCTTGACGAGGCCCAGGCCTCCGATCAGGACTCCTACACCGTGACCAGCAAATTTGCGCAGGAGAACAACCTGGAGAGCATCGAGGATCTGGCGAATGTCAAAGACCAGCTGACCCTTGGCGGCCCACCTGAACTAGCAGAGCGCCCTTACGGTCCGAAGGGTCTGGAAAGCACCTACGGCGTGAAGACCGAGTTCTCGGCAACCGGCGACACCACGGTGGAAGACCTTGTTGCGGGAACGGTGAATGTGGCCAACGTGTTCACTGCGGATCCACGCATCAAGACCGAAGACCTCGTGGTGCTTGAAGATCCTAAGTCGCTTTTCCTAGCATCCAATGTGGTACCGGTAGTGACGGCAGACCAGTCCTCGAAGCTGGGAGAAGTCTTGAATCCCGTGAGTGAAAAGCTGACAGCGCAGGACCTGATTGACCTGAACGTGCAGAGCACCGTCGATAAGAAGTCGGCTGCCGACATCGCCAAATCGTGGCTCTCGGAGCACGGACTGTAGGCCCAACACCGCTGCGAGACGAGATATTACCCAGCGGCAAGCCAAAGGAGCAGAGACCTGTGGCTTGCCGCTGGAGTGTTTTAACACGATCTGAAACCAAAGTAATCTTCCAGGGTGATACCCTCCGGGAAGAGCATTCCGCCACTGTGAAAGGGACTTAACAAGATGGCTTCCACTGCTGTTTCGGTAGACAAGCACTACGATTTGATCATTCTCGGCACAGGATCGGGGAATTCGATTCCCGGCCCCGAATTCGATGACAAATCTATTGCCATCATTGAGAAGGGAACCTTCGGAGGCACCTGCCTCAACGTGGGCTGCATCCCGACCAAGATGTACGTCTATGCCGCCGATACCGCCTTGGAAACCCGCGAGTCCTCGCGCTTGGGAATTAATGCCCAGGTGAACTCGGTGGATTGGCCAGGCATCGTCAATCGGGTTTTTGACCAGCGGATCGACCTCATCGCCAAGGGCGGAGAAGAATATCGCCGAGGGGATAAGACCCCTAACATCGAGGTTTATGACCAGTTTGCCCGATTCGTTGCCGAAAGAACGCTCAAGACTGGGCAGGGATCGAAGGAAATGACGATCAGCGCGGATCAGATCGTGCTGGCCGCTGGCTCTCGTCCTTTCATCCCTGAGGTGATTGCCGAGAGTGGTGTCCATTTCCATACCAATGAAGACATCATGCGCCTGGCCCGGCAGCCGGAATCGATAGTGATCGTCGGTGGCGGATATATCGCCATGGAGTTCGCCCATGTTTTTGAAGCCCTGGGCACCAAGGTGAGCATCATTGCCCGCTCGGAACTGCTGCGCCATCTGGATACGGATTTGCGTGAACCCTTTAATGAGCTCTCGGCGCAACGCTATGACGTGCACTGTGGCAAGAACATCACGCAGGTCAGTCAGGATAGCCACGGAATTACCGTGACATTGGATGATGAATCAGCCGTGAATGCCGAGGTGCTGTTGGTGGCCACAGGCCGCGTTCCCAACGGTGACGAACTCGACGTGGAACGCGCTGGCATTGAAGCTGAGGACGGACGCATCAAAGTGGACGAGTTTGGTCGCTCAACTTCCGCTGAGGGCATCTGGGCGTTAGGCGACATTTCTTCTCCATACATGCTCAAGCACGTTGCCAACGCTGAAATGCGCGCGGTGCGCCACAACCTGCTGAACCCTCAGAACATGAAGAAAATGCCTCATGAGCACGTACCCGCGGCAGTGTTTACCCATCCGCAGATCGCCTATGTGGGACTGACCGAGGAACAAGCCCGCGAAGCTGGTCATGACATCGCGGTCAAAGTGCAGAAATATGCTGACGTGGCCTACGGGTGGGCCATGGAAGATAAAACGGGGATTGCCAAGCTGATCGCGGACAAGAAAACGGGCAAGCTGCTCGGGGCACACTATATGGGCCCGCAGGCCTCGACCTTGATTCAGCAAATGATCACGGTCATGGCGTTCGATCTAGATGTGCGCGAGGTCGCCACGAAGCAGTATTGGATCCACCCGGCGCTGCCAGAAGTGACCGAGAACGCATTGCTCGGCCTGGACTTCTCCTGAGCGCGAAGGGTTATGGACTGTTGTAAATAGTACCTAGTCGCCTTACGCTTGAGCCATGAATAGGAATGTACCAAAGAGTGTTACTTCGATGGCCGGAAGGCTGTTCTTGAGCTCGGCGGTTTTGGGGATGACGCTAGGAATTCTGGCGGTGCTCCTGATGTTCTGGCCGATCCGGGATAGCGGGTACGGCGGGAGCCTGGATTATCTGGGTATCCCGTTGGCCATCGGAGCCATTACAGGATTGCTGGTAGGGCTGATCTGCGGTGGCGGCGCGTACGTGGCCGTTGAAATCCAGAATATGAAGGACTGGAGTGCCACCGGTGCCAGCCAAGCGGTTGCCGCAGGCACCGGAGCGGCGGTGGCGGGATTGCTTCCAGCTATGGCGTTGGTCGCCGTCGCTTTGAACGAAGCTGATCCGGCTGGGTTGATGGCCCTAGCCCTTGGGGTGCTCGCGGTATGCTTTGCCTCGGGATTCTCTATCGTGACGGGCCTGAACCGCTGCCAAGCGCGCGGCTAAATCACCACGGATCGGCAAGCAAAGGCCGGATCAAAGCTGGTACCTGTTGATTCTCCGCCATAGCGTCATGCAAAAGCGGCATCGGGTTATAAACTTGAGCCCGTAAAATCTTCAGGAGGAATAGTGAAGTTGAAGAACAGTATTACCGTGGGCGCCGCAACTGGTTTCTTGGCCGTCGCGATGGGGCTGGGGGCCATCCCCGCAGCGCATGCTAGCGGCAAGACCTACACGCAAACGGTGGCCAGTGCCGGTACGTGCACCACAATGGAAACCGCAACAGTCAAAGCTTTCAAGGCTTCGGGCTACAAAGTCAGAGCTCATTCTTGTCTGAAAAGCCCTGAGGGTTACACCTTGATGATTGGCTATTCGAAATAGGTCAGCTGCCAATCACGTGATCATTCTCTAACTCCCGCCAAACCCCGAGCAGACGTGTAAATTCGGGGCGCATACAGCTGATGGCGATACCCTAGAACTATGGCCCCACGTACTCAGTCTCAGGGGACGAAGAAGCCCACGACACGCAAACCCAAGGCGTCGAGCTCCTCGTCCTCCAAGAAAACATCAGAGAATCCGGAACAGGAACTCGCCCTACCCTTACGCGCCCTGCGCAGCGTTTGGATGGGGATCGCCCGGATCTTTGGTGGCGCATTCCGCCGCATCGGTGGAACGGTCAACCCTGACTATGAAATCCGCCGAGATGGTACAGGGCTTTTCCTTGTCCTCATCGCGATCACCGTAGCTGTCATTGAATGGTGGGGCCTGCGCGAATCGGGATGGTTCGGACAGGGGGTGCATGCCGTTGTTGGTGGCACCCTGGGCTTTATGGCAGTGCTCTTGCCCGTGATCTTATTCATCGGAGCCTTCCGCCTCTTCCGCTATCCAGAAGCGGTCACCGCCAATAACCGTATTGGTATTGGCTTGTTGATCATGACCCTCTCCGGATCATCCATCGCATCCCTGGCCAAAGGATCCCCGTCGGTCTCCGACGACTTTGAGCTTTTGTGGAATGCCGGTGGCATGGCCGGTTCCATTTTGGGTACGCCACTGGGTCTGCTGATCTCGGTGCCGGGGGCCATGGCTGTGTTTATTTTCCTGGCTTTCATGTCGATCTTGATCGTCACCGCCACTCCTTTCACCCAGATCCCTGAACGGATCCGCGGTGGTTACAACCGTCTGCTGGGCCAAGACCCGAATGCCACGCGGCCGGCCCGTCAGGCCGCGGCTGCTGAACTTGATCCAAGCCGTGAAGAGCACGATCAGTCCTACCTCTATCCAGAGGATGAGCCTGAAGCGCCAGCACCGAAAAAGAAAAAGCCTGGCTTCTTTGAACGTCGTGCTGCCGCGGCTCGTCAGGTCACCGAGGTTTACGACGTTGACGGGCACGAGAAGCAGAGCACCGACCGTCCCGGCGACGTTGCCTACGACAAGGCAGTGATCGATCCCGTTGACGCATCTGAAGCTTCGACCACCGCGTTGCCGGTCTCTAACCGCAACTCGGACAAGATCTTCGACGCGGACGAGGCCGCCACCCAAGCGATTGCCCGTCCTTCGTTCAACGAACCAGAAGAAGCATCTGAGGCAGCAACTCAGGCCATCCCGGCCGCCAGCATTCCTAAGCCTGCCGGCCCGCCTCCCGGAGTGAAGCGCCCGACCAAGGCCGAAAGCGACATGGCCGAGATTATGGCTAATATCGGCCTGAAGGCCGAACCGGAGGCCACTACCTCCGCCATGGATCAGGTGTCCTCGCGCGCCGCCGGCCTGACCTCCGGACCGCAGTCTCCGATCCCGGCCCGTAGCGAACAACTTCAGCTCTCCGGGGATATCACCTACACCCTGCCAGAAGACCATTACCTGCCAGCAGGCCCACCGGCCAAGGAAGCCTCCGAGGCTAACCAAGTGGTGGTTGATGCGCTGACCAATACCCTGCAGCAGTTCAAAGTGGACGCGAAGGTCACCGGTTTCTCTCGCGGTCCAACGGTGACCCGTTACGAGATCGAACTGGCACCGGGCACCAAGGTGGAGAAGGTCACCGCGTTGGCCAAGAACATCTCCTATGCAGTGGCATCTTCGGATGTTCGTATTCTTTCGCCGATCCCTGGCAAGTCTGCCATCGGTATTGAGATCCCGAATACTGACAAGGAAGTTGTTGCCCTCGGCGACGTACTGCGCAGCAACAACGCCCGCAAGACCGAACACCCGATGGTGATGGGCGTGGGCAAGGACGTTGAAGGTGGCTTTGTGGTCGCCAACCTCGCCAAGATGCCTCACCTTTTGGTCGCAGGTGCCACCGGTGCAGGTAAGTCCTCCTTTGTGAACTCGATGATTACCTCGATCTTGATGCGTGCCACCCCCGATGAGGTGCGCATGGTCATGGTTGACCCGAAGCGCGTGGAACTCACCGCTTATGAAGGTGTGCCGCACCTGATCACTCCGATCATCACCAACCCTAAAAAGGCTGCCGAAGCACTGGGCTGGGTGGTTCGTGAAATGGACACCCGCTACGATGACTTGGCCAACTTCGGCTTCAAGCACATCGATGACTTTAACAAGGCGGTCAAGGCCGGCAAGGTGCATCCCCCTGAGGGGTCCAAGCGCGTGCTCAAGCCTTACCCGTACCTGCTGGTGATTGTGGATGAGCTCGCCGATTTGATGATGGTCGCTCCACGCGACGTTGAAGAGTCGATTGTGCGTATTACCCAGTTGGCCCGTGCCGCGGGTATTCACTTGGTGCTGGCAACTCAGCGTCCATCGGTGGATGTGGTCACCGGTTTGATTAAGGCCAACGTTCCTTCGCGTATGGCCTTCGCCACCTCCTCGGTCACCGACTCCCGTGTGGTCCTGGACCAGCCTGGTGCTGAGAAGCTGCTGGGGCAAGGTGACGCACTGTTCTTGCCCATGGGTTCATCTAAGCCAATGCGTGTGCAGGGTGCTTGGGTCACCGAGTCTGAAATCCAGCGCGTGGTTGAACACGTCAAATCCCAGCTCGCACCGGAGTACCGCGAGGACGTGATTCCTGCCGCCGAGAAGAAGAAGCAGATCGACGAGGACATCGGAGACGATCTGGACCTGCTCCTGCAGGCCACCGAGCTGGTGGTCACCAGCCAGTTCGGTTCCACCTCGATGCTCCAGCGTAAGTTGCGCGTAGGCTTCGCCAAGGCAGGACGTCTGATGGACTTGATGGAATCACGTGGCGTGGTGGGTCCTTCCGAGGGTTCGAAGGCTCGCGACGTGCTCATCCAGCCCGATGACCTGCCGATGGTTCTTGCTGCCATGCGCGGCGATGATCCAGCCACCAGCGCACCATCCGCCAGTGAGGCAGCCTTGGTTCAGGAAGCTAACGTGAACCATGCCGACCCGGTGGCGGAATACGCCGAGGATCTTGTCGCCAAGGATCTGGACGATCGCCCGCAGGCCGTTGACTATTTTGATGGCTCCGATGAACCGGGCGAAGACGCCTGGGACCTGACAGGAAGAAACTAATCTCATGAGCGAGCAAGCTGGCCAAGGCGCCCAGCCACCGGTGCCGACGCTGAACATAGCCAACGTGCTCACCACCATCCGCATCATCATGGTGCCCTTCTTCGTGTGGGCCTTGCTGGCCGATGATTCCGAACAGGGACTGTGGCGTTGGATCGCCTTGGTGCTTTTTGTTTTGGCGATGTACACCGACAAGCTTGATGGCGACCTCGCCCGCAGCCGTGGGCTGATCACCAACTTCGGCAAGATCGCTGATCCGATCGCCGATAAGCTGCTCACCGGTGCAGCGTTGGTTAGTTTCTCGATCTTGGCAGAACTGCCTTGGTGGGTCACCATTGTGATCCTGGTTCGAGAATGGGGCATCACCTTATTGCGCGTGGTGGTTATTCGTTATGGCGTGATCGCGGCCAATATGGGTGGAAAGATCAAGACGGTATTGCAGTCCGTAGTGATCGGACTGTACTTGCTGCCATGGACTCAAGAAATCACGTGGCTACATACCGTGGCGTGGTATCTGATGCTCTTGACCTTAGCGGTCACCGTGGTCACCGGCGTGGAGTACCTCATCAAGGCTGGCCAGCTTGTGGCTGGCGCCAAGAAGCAGAAGTAGGGTGTGAGAAGATGCTGAAGCCACAGGCCCCGGCGGTCATCGCTGCTGCCAGCGAGCGCGGTGTCCAGCTTGCCACCGCTGAGTCGCTGACCGCCGGTATGATCGCCGCACGTCTGGCCGAGGTATCTGGAGCATCTGCAGTACTACGCGGGGGAGTCGTGAGTTATTCCTCGGACGTAAAACGCGAACTGCTGAACGTGGATGAAAACTTGCTACAAAGCAACGGCTCGGTCGACCCGGAAGTGGCTCGCCAGATGGCCGTGGGTGCGCTCAAGGCTTGCGGCGCGGACCTTGCGATCTCAGCGACCGGCGTCGCTGGCCCCGAGCCTCACGACGGAAAGTCGGTCGGTACAGTTTTTATTGGCTGGGCCTACGGTGCGCAATCCGGCAGTCAGGAGCACCATTTTGTCGGCGATCGCTCGGAGATTCGGGAGCAGAGTACCCAAGCAGCACTTGGACAGATGGCTGCCATCTTGAATAAAGCTTCTTCACAGTAAGACGCGAAATACTATTTCTCCCGAGATATTTCGCAAAAATCGGATCATATGTGGCATGTGTCGCATTTTTCAGATTAGGGTGAGAAGTAGGGAACAAAACCGTATGAACCGTCGTTGTACGAATTACAGGGCCACAAGGATGGCTCCCGTATTAAACAGATCTTCGAGATGGACCTAGGAGCAAAGGCTAAATTTATGGTCAAGCAACCCTTTACAGTCAATGGTGTTGTCCGTTGGCGCGATATGGGAGAAGCCCATACGGTCCAGCCCGAGAAGGAGGAGCACAAAATGGTAGTACTCCGTCATGAAATCGGCGACGTTCTTCGCGACGTCCGTCAGCGCCAGGGTCGTACCCTTCGCGAGGTTTCACACAGCGCACGAGTTTCCCTTGGATATCTCTCCGAGGTTGAACGTGGTCAGAAGGAAGCTTCTTCGGAGCTACTTTCCTCGATCTGCGTAGCGCTGGAAATCCCACTATCCCTGATGCTTCGTGAAGTATCCGAACGCGTAGCACTAGCCGAAGGCATCGCTATCCCAGATACCGTTCCTACGGATATGGCCAACGAGTTCGCTGAAAAGAACACCGGCAAGCCACTGGCATCGGTCTAAGTTCAAAAATCTTATGGTTGCCGCAGCTCAGTAATCGAGTTACCGGAGCCGTCCAAGGAGTCCACGTGTACCGCGTGGGCTCCTTGCCTATGTCATGGGAGAATAGCTAGGTGAAGATCAGCGATTTTTGGCGCAATATGGAAGCCGAGTTTGGCCCGCGTTATTCCCACGTTCTAGCCGACTCGATGGCACTGACCGAATTGGATAGCCTGACGGCCTCTGAAGCATTGGCCAAGGGGATTAAGCCAAAACAGATTTGGGAAGCACTGTGCCTAGCCCAAGATCTCCCGGTCGACCGGTGGCTTGGCGTGGATATCGAACCCAAAGAATCCTAAGACGAACATTCGAAAATTCCGTTTTCGATCCTTCGAAAACGCCGTGTTGGATTTCGAACATCTGTTCGGATATGCTTATCCTAGAAACAGCGCAGGAAACTGCATCAAAAACTTAAGCACGCAGATTGTCCACACTTCAGGGCCATCCGAGTCCAAAGTGTCGGTGGACGAGCATACTGTCTACAGCAGGACATAAATCATGAGCAGGTCGCTAGAGGCTTGCACGAGCAAAGGTGAACCATGGCAGCAAATAATGATCGAGAAAAGGCCCTAGAAGCCGTCCTCGGACAAATCGACAAGGCCTATGGCAAGGGCTCGGTCATGCGTTTGGGCGATGAAACCCGTGCACCAATTGAAGTAATTCCTACTGGTTCGGTCGCATTGGATGTAGCTCTGGGCATTGGCGGCCTGCCACGCGGACGCGTGGTGGAGATCTACGGCCCAGAATCTTCGGGTAAAACCACTGTTGCTTTGCACGCCGTGGCCAGCGCGCAAAAGGCTGGCGGCGTCGCCGCATTCATTGACGCTGAGCACGCTCTAGATCCTGAATACGCCAAGAAGCTCGGCGTTGATACCGATGCACTGCTGGTTTCTCAGCCAGATACCGGTGAACAGGCACTGGAAATCATGGATATGCTCGTGGGCTCCGGTGCACTGGACATTATCGTCATTGACTCGGTTGCCGCACTGGTTCCACGTGCTGAAATCGAGGGCGAAATGGGCGATAGCCACGTTGGCCTTCAGGCACGACTGATGTCGCAGGCACTGCGTAAGATTACCGGTCGTCTCTCACACTCGAAGACCACTGCTATCTTCATCAACCAGTTACGTGAAAAGATCGGTGTCTTCTTCGGTAGTCCTGAAACCACCACTGGTGGTAAGGCTTTGAAGTTCTACGCTTCGGTTCGTATTGATATCCGCCGAATCGAAACTTTGAAGGAAGGTACCAACCCAGTTGGTAACCGTACTCGTTGCAAGGTCGTCAAGAACAAGATGGCCCCTCCTTTCAAGCAGGCAGAATTCGACATTCTTTATGGTCACGGAATCTCCCGTGAAGGTTCCCTCATTGACATGGGTGTTGAACACAACTTGGTCAAGAAGTCCGGTGCTTGGTTCACCTATGACGGCGATCAGTTGGGTCAGGGTAAGGAAAACGCTCGTCGCTTCCTACGCGATAACCCGGACCTCTCTGATGAACTAGAGCGTCAGATCTTGCAGAAGCTCGGCGTCCTGCCAAAGGACGAAGTTGAAGAAGACGAGGCAGAACTGCGAGTTGTCGAGGGCGACAAGTAGTGAGCTCAAGCTTTCAACGACGTAGCGTCCGACCTGGATACAAATCCGGGTCGGACGCTACGTCCGTTTCCAAAGAGTTTCAGGGCGACTTTGAGGACATGCCAGAGTGGGCCAAGCCTACTGTGGAAGAGGAGCAAGCAGAGCTTGAAGCCACAGAGCGCGAATCGACCTCAAGCGCTCATGCAAGCCCAGAGAAGCAGCCTGTTATATTTGCACCCCTGCCTCGGGAAGCAGAAAAGCAACCTGAAAGTATCGAGGAAATTCGTGCGGCCATGGCTCGCATTGTGGCGGCACCGCCAGCTCCTGCGCCAGCCAAACCTTCAAAGAAGGAACGGCGTGAGGCTCGCGAGGCCCGCAAACTAGCTAGGGAAACTGGTGAGCCTGAAGAACTTTCCGATGACCAGTGGCGTGAAAAGGCTCGCAGTATTCTGCTTCGACAGCTCACGGCGGGGGATAAGACTGCCAAGCAGCTCAAAGACAAGTTGCTCGACAAGGAATGTCCAGAAGAAATTGCTGACGAAGTCATCGAGCGTTATGCCGAGATCAATCTTGTTGATGATCAGCGCTTTGCCAAGTCTTGGGTTGTGACGCGCGCTCGTTCGCGTGGATTGGCTCGTGGGGCGATTAAGCATGAATTACGTTCCAAAGGCGTTGATGATGACCTAGCGGCAGAAGCGCTGGAGCAAATCGACGATGAAGCAGAGGAGCAACGTGCACGCGAACTAGTCCGGGCAAAATTGCGCCCAGAATCAATGGGCTTAGACCGCGACCGGTCGCTTCGCCGGCTGGTCGGAATGCTCGGGCGTAAAGGCTATAACGGTGGCATGGCGTTTAAAGTGGCTCGTGAGGAGTGGGACGCGCGATTCAGGTCCGCTGACTAATCGCTCTTTCGGCGTCGAGTTGCTCCCTTACCCAACCGAAACAACCAGTCATCGAAACTTTGATATGCCCACAAGATGATGGCGGCAATTCCGACTAATACAGAGCCCACGCCAATGTTAAAAAGTAGGTCAGCTGTCTCATGGTCAATGGCCGGGATGATGCCGATGATGATGGGAATGGCAAGAAGAAACAGCGCAGTAATTGAGGCCATCCACCAATGAAATACCTTCATCGAGCGTGACAATGGAAGCGATGCCCGCTGGGGATCCTTTTTGGCTTGTTTTTCAGAGTTGCTTCCCATGGCTCTGCACACTGTCCTTTAAATCATCAAGAGATGGATCGACTCGACTCTATCCGAAATTGACGACTCTAGCCTTGAGACAATCTGCGGGCAATCGACTCCGATACGAAAGCATTCTGCCTAGGGTCCCCTACATTTCAGCTCAATGGAAATTTCGGTAATCTTGAAGAGTGACTGAGCAACAAATCGCTAATACCACGAGCGCTGAAGAATCGAACCGCACCTACGAAGTGCGTACCTTTGGTTGCCAAATGAACGTCCACGATTCAGAACGCCTCTCAGGCCTGCTCGAAGATGCGGGGCTGACGCGCAAGACTGAAGAATTTACCGAGGACGTTGCGGACGTAGTTGTCTTTAATACATGCGCAGTGCGCGAGAACGCAGACAATAAGCTTTATGGGAATCTCGGCATCCTCAAGAAGATCAAGGCAGAACGCCCCGATATGCAGATTGCTGTTGGCGGTTGTTTAGCCCAAAAGGACCGAGACACCATCTTGAAAAAGGCTCCGTGGGTCGATGTTGTATTCGGAACTCACAACATCGGATCCTTGCCGACCTTGTTGGCACGATCCGAGCACAATAAGAAGGCAGAACTTGAAATTCTCGAGTCTCTGGATGTCTTCCCCTCGACGCTACCTACGCGACGAGAATCGGTGTACGCCGGTTGGGTCTCCATTTCTGTAGGTTGCAACAACACCTGCACATTTTGCATTGTTCCCTCCCTGCGCGGCAAGGAACGGGACCGTCGACCAGGCGAGATCTTGGCCGAAATCCAAGCTTTAGTAGACGATGGTGCCATTGAGGTGACGTTGCTGGGCCAAAACGTGAATTCTTACGGAGTTGAGTTCGGAGACCGCTTGGCATTCGGAAAACTCCTGCGTGCCTGCGGTGAGATACAGGGACTGGAGCGCGTTCGTTTCACCAGCCCGCATCCTGCAGCCTTCACCGATGACGTTATTGAAGCCATGGCGGAAACACCGAACGTCATGCCTCAATTACATATGCCGCTGCAGTCCGGCTCGGACAAGGTACTCAAGGACATGCGCCGGTCCTACCGATCCAAGAAGTTCTTAGGCATCTTGGACAAGGTACGCGACCGCATTCCAAATGCTGCAATCACCACCGACATCATCGTGGGATTCCCTGGAGAAACCGAGGAAGATTTCCAAGCAACGCTGGACGTTGTGCAGGCTTCACGCTTCTCCTCGGCCTATACCTTCCAATATTCCAAACGTCCTGGTACTCCCGCTGCGACACTGGATGATCAACTGCCTAAGGCTGTTGTACAGGAACGTTATGAGCGCTTAACCGCGTTGCAAGACCGGATAGCCAAGGAAGAAAACGCCAAGCAATTGGGACGTACCGTGGAAGTTTTGGTCACGGAACAGTCCGGGCGTAAGGCTGAGGAAACGCACCGACTCGCCGGCCGTTCGCAGGACCAACGCCTCGTGCACTTCTCCGTGCCAGAGGGCGCACAAGCACCGCGCCCAGGTGATTTGGTGACTTTGCCAATTACCGAAGTAGCCGCTTTCCATCTCATCTCGGATCCAAGCCTCGAAGAGTATTCCTTGCGCGGTTCGCGTGCTGGAGATGCGTGGGATCGGTCTCAGGCTGAAAGCTGCGGTGTTCCTGCAACTGGCTCAAGCACAGCCGCAGGGCGCACAAATTTGGGTATGCCGACCTTGAAGGTGCGCGATTAACCGGATGGGCAATTCTCAATTGCCAGTCATTGCCGTCGTCGGCCCGACTGGCACTGGTAAATCCGACCTCGCCATTGCTCTGGCCCAAGAACTCGGCGGGGAGATCGTCAACTCTGATGCGTTGCAGTTTTATCGCGGTATGGATATCGGAACAGCAAAACTTCCGGTCGCGGAACGCGGAGGCGTCCCTCATCATTTGATGGATACCTTGTCTATCAGGCAAGAGGCTTCCGTTGCCCTGTTCCAGGCTCAAGCCCGCGAACACTTTGCCGATATTCGTGCGCGAGGAAAAGTACCTGTCATGGTTGGTGGCTCAGGACTATATGTCCGTGCCGCACTAGACGTCATCGATTTTCCTCCTACCGATCCTGCAGTACGCCAACGTTTGGAAAACGAAGTGGATGCTCAGGGCGATGGAAATCTGCGACGACGATTAGCAGAGGTGGACCCAGAGTCAGCAGCCCGCAATTTGGACGTGCGCAGGGCGGTCAGAGCGTTGGAAGTTTTCGAGATTTCAGGCAGACCCTTTAGCTCCTACATGCCACAACGAGAGTATTTTGCTCCCGCACTTCAGATCGGACTAAATTACGAACGCTCGGCGTTGCATGAAGCATTGGAAGCACGCGTCCACAAAATGGATAGCATGGGATTAGCTGAAGAAGTTGCAGGGCTACTAGAGAACGGACTTCGTGAGGGGAAAACTGCCTCACGTGCCATCGGTTATCAGCAATACACCGATTATCTCGACGGAGAAATTAGCAAGGCTGAAGCAATTAGCCAGACGGTTATTGCCACCCGAAAATTTGCTCGCCGACAAATTACCTGGTTCAACGCTGATCCGCGGGTCAGCTGGTTGAACCCGACCGAACCTGACTTGATCAGCAAAGCACTTTCCCTCGTTGGCTTGGCCAATGAAGCACCAACACGCTAGGAGTATCGATGTACACCACGGAACTAGGTCAATTGGCGGGGCAGGCATTTGCCAAGGGGCATGCAACGGGAAACGACTTTGTTTTGATCTCAGATCCGGATGGACAGTTGGATCTGAATGAACAGCAAGTAGCCGCATTGTGTCATCGCCGTTTTGGCATTGGTGGAGACGGGTTGATCCGTGCGGTTCCTACGGCCAAGGTGGCCGGTCAAGAGCAGCTAGCTAGCGATAATCCAGAGGCGTACTGGTTCATGGACTACCGTAACAACGATGGTTCGATTGCGGAGATGTGCGGCAACGGTGTACGCGCATTTGCGCACTTCCTGATTGCTGAAGGGCTTGTGGAACTTGAGGTAGGCCAGAGCATTAAGATCGGAAGCCGGGCTGGGATCAAAACTATTACGCGGATCGTTGACGGGTACGCGGTGAATCTGGGCCCTTGGGGATTGATCCACGAAGAGCAGGCTAAAGCACAATCCGTTGATTCTATGGTCAAGCCTCGAGGTTGGGAGCAAGCTCTGCCTGGACTAAGCATCACGATGGGCAATCCACACACGGTGGTCGCACTACCGGATCTGGCCATGCTCGAAGATCTTGATTTATTTCAGGCCCCAGAAGTCGCTCCTACTCCACCAAACGGAACGAACGTTGAGTTTGTTGTGCCCAGTGATCCATTGATCGAAGAAGACGGAGTTGCTCAGGTGCGCATGCGCGTTCATGAACGTGGAGTGGGGGAGACCTTGTCCTGCGGCACCGGAGCCTGCGCTGCGGCGGCTGCAGTTCGCTACTGGGCCAAAGGTACCGCATTGATCAACCAATGGGCGGTGGCTATCCCTGGGGGCGTCGTGGGCGTGGAGTTCCGCGAAAATGCAACCGGCGGGGAAGACACTATTCTTTCCGGACCGGCCGAGCTCGTGGGTCGAGGAATTATCGGCGCCGCGTAGCTGCTTGCCAACGACCATTGATAAAGGTTGTAGGGATTAGTTTTCACTAACCCCTACAACCTTTATTCGTCCTAGGCCGGACGGGAAATCTTGAGCACGCGGAAGGCTTTGGCTGTCGCTTCGCGAGTTACTGACCAATCGGCTGGCATTTGCTCAATAAGCCATTTCTGCAAAGAATCGCTTCCCAGATTCTTCTGAACAACCAGCCACGCATCCCCGCCTGGGGCTAGACGCGGGAGCCATAGCAGGAGTAGCTCATGCAAGGCTTCTTTACCGATACGAATCGGGGGATTTGACCAGATCGTATCGAACTGAAGTTGCGGATCGACCGAATCGGGCGTTCCCACGAAGACATTCTTTAGGCCCAAACTTTGTGCATTAAGCCTGGTCAGTTCAATGGAACGTTCATTGACATCGACGCCGTAAACTTCAGACTCCGGTGATTGCTCGGCGGCAGTGAGCGTGATCGGACCCCAACCGCAACCGATGTCTAGCACGCGGCCTCGTGGAGTTGGGACATACTGCAATAAGACAGCCGTGCCCTTATCTAGCCCAGTCGGAGAGAAGATTCCCGAAGCGGTCTGAACCTTGCGAGTTGAACCGTTGAGTTCAACGTCAATGGTGCGACGTTCATCTGCCGAAGCCGGGCTGGCGGTGAAGTAATGATCCGAGGTCATGACCAAAGTTTATCGTTGTGTATCGCCGGGCCAAAGACCATGGCAATCAACGTGAGCAAAGCGATATAGGCAGGCCGAATATTCACTGATAGAGTTTTCTCTATGACTTTCGTATTCGTCTAAAACGTAACCGCTGTGGTTACCACGCGACTTTCCTGACGCAGGAGCGCCATGTTGGCCTGCCCAAATTAGGGGATCCGTAGACTGCGAAGTCATTTTTTCTTTTCTGTAAGTAGTGCCGCTCACCACTTATCATTCGACTTTGCTCCTGGTAACTCAGCTTCCACCTGACTATCTGCAGATTTCAACGCCTTTGCAAAGGACTACGAATGTTTGATGAATCCACTGATCCCCAACGAGTCACGTCGCGAAGTGGGGGTCCTCGGCACTATTCTGGAAAGCGAAGTACTTCTAAGGAGACCATGACTAACTCCGAGTCACACGAGCACGATTCTGCATCAATGGATGATGCCCAGATCCAGGCCGCTATCGACCGGATCCTCGAGGCTGACGAAGCCCAGAGTCCACAAATACAGCACTTTGGTGAAGAGGATTCCTCAATCTTCTCTGGCCAAGCTACGGCCCTGAACCGATTCTCATCGGGTCTTTCGCACTTTGACGGGGACCAAGACGATCTGGCTGATCGTCGCGCCCTGCGTCGCGTCGCGGGACTATCCACTGAGTTGGAAGACGTTACCGAGGTTGAGTATCGACAGCTTCGCCTTGAACGCGTAGTTCTTGCAGGTATTTGGAATGAAGGTACAGTCACTGACGCTGAGAACTCGCTGCGCGAGTTGGCAGCGCTGGCCGAAACCGCAGGATCAGAGGTTCTTGACGGTGTCGTGCAGCGGCGAAGCAAGCCAGATCCATCCACGTTCCTAGGCTCGGGTAAGGCCGAGGAGCTACGAGGTATCGTAGCCTCCACCGGCGCCGATACCGTGGTAGTGGATGCTGAACTAGCACCATCGCAGCGACGCGCGTTGGAAGATATCGTAAAGGTCAAAGTCATTGACCGGACTAGCTTGATCTTGGATATCTTCGCGCAACATGCCAAGTCCCGTGAGGGCAAGGCGCAGGTCGAGCTTGCCCAGCTCGAGTACCTCTTGCCACGTCTGCGTGGTTGGGGCGAATCCATGTCTCGTCAGGCTGGTGGTCGCGTGGGTGCCGCAGGTGGCGGTATCGGCTCCCGTGGTCCGGGTGAAACCAAGATCGAAATGGATCGCCGTCGTATTCGTGACCGGATGGCAAAGCTCCGCCGCGAAATCAAGGCCATGAAGCCTGCACGCGAGGCCAAGCGAGCCAATCGAAAACGTAACGAAGTCCCAGCCGTGGCCATTGCCGGTTACACCAACGCCGGTAAGTCCTCGTTGTTGAACCGACTGACCAACGCCGGTGTGCTGGTGGAAAACGCACTTTTTGCTACCTTGGACCCAACGGTACGTCAGTCCTCGACAGAAGACGGGTTGACCTACACGCTGGCTGACACGGTCGGATTTGTGTCCAACCTTCCGACTCAGCTTGTTGAAGCCTTCCGCTCCACATTGGAGGAGATCGCTGATTCAGATTTGATTCTGCATGTTGTGGATGCATCCCACCCGGATCCTGAAGGCCAAATTCAAGCTGTGCGCACGGTGCTGGGCGAAGTCAATGCGCTGAACATTCCTGAAATAATAGTCCTGAATAAGGCTGATGTTGCTGATCCGTTTGTGATCGAACGAATCAGGAACAAAGAGTCCAATACCTCGGTGGTTTCAGCTCACACTGGTGAAGGTATTGAAGCCCTGCTTGAAAAGATCAGTTCATCAATCCCTCGTCCGGGGATACAGATGGAAGTTCTCATTCCTTACAATCGTGGAGATTTGATCGCGAAGCTTCACCAAAGTGAATCTGAAATTCTAGAAAATGAACACCTAGAAAATGGCACACGGATGATCGTGAAGGTACGCGACTCCCTAGCTGCAGAGTTGGAGAACTTCAACCTTCATGGATAAGCAAGAGCAGGCCCTGGAACTTCTTGAGGCCGCGGTAACTTCCATGGGTGGTGCCATGCGCACCGGCCAGCAGGAAATGGTCAAGCACGTAGTGACTGCCTTGGAAGACGAAGAACATTTGCTAGTGCAGGCTGGCACCGGAACGGGTAAGTCCATGGGCTACCTGATTCCGGCGCTAGCTCATGCGCAAACTAGTGCTAAGCCAGTGATTGTCTCCACGGCAACCCTGGCTTTGCAGTCCCAGATTGTTGGACGTGATGTTCCGCGGTTGCTCGAATCGCTCAAGGGCAAGCTCTCGCGTCCCATGGACGTTGCTCTACTCAAGGGGCGCTCAAACTATCTATGCCAATATAAGCTCGGCGGCGGATACCCGGATGACGAGGGCACGTTATTCTCGATGGATGAGCCTGCAATTCCGGCAGGCACTACCTATTCACCGTTAGCTAGCGAAGTCATGAAGCTTCGTGACTGGGCAGACCGCACGGATACGGGAGACCGCGACGAACTGGTTCCCGGCGTTAGCGATAAGGCTTGGAAGCAAGTTTCGGTCTCGGCCATGGAATGTCTCGGATCCCAAAAGTGCCCCATGGCCGACGAATGCTTCTCTGAGATGGCTCGCGCTCGGGCCTCAGAAGCTGATGTCGTGATCACCAATCATGCCTTGTTGGCGGTCTCGGCTTTCGAGGGACTTTCGGTGCTTCCGGACTTCGAAGTTGCCATCATTGACGAGGCCCACGAACTACAAGACCGTGTGACCAGCTCCGTTTCTGGTGCGCTCTCAGCACGCATGGTGATGACAGCAGCCGGTGGTGCCAAGCGCCACTGCGGGGTCAACGTTGATGAGATGGTCAAAGCTGCCAACCGGTTGGAGAAGTCGTTGACCGGCATCCCTACGGGTTTGTTGGAACAGGGCCTACGCGAAGACATGGGTATTGCCCTGAATGACATTGTTGAGCAGGCTCGACTGGTGTTGGCCTTGTCTAAGCCGGAAGCTAATGCACCGGCAGATGGTGGTCGGCAGACCGCACGTTCCCAAATGCAGGCGGTGATGGATGACGCCATTCGCATGCTCGAATCTGAAGAGCGCCGAGAAGTTCTCTATACGACCAGACCACGCGAATTTATCGAAGGTCGTGGTTATGTTGAGGCCGAAGATTCGCAGCCAGCAACGCTGAATGTGGCTCCATTGTCGGTCGCGGGAAAACTACGGGAGGGACTCTTCGACGGTCGTACCGTGGTGTTGACCAGCGCTACGTTGGCCATCGGGTCGCAGTTTGATGCGGTCGCAGGTTCCCTGGGTTTGATGGGTGCGGGAGCTCCAACATGGACTGGCGTGGATGTAGGCAGCCCCTTTGATTATCCGAAGCAGGGAATCCTCTACGTCGCCAAGCACCTGCCCAAGCCAGGCCGCCAGTTGGCAGCAGAAACGCTGGATGAGATCGAAGATCTCATCAAAGCTTCGGGCGGTGGAGCACTGGCACTGTTCACTTCGAAACGCTCTGCCGAAGAAGCCGCAAGCATCCTGCGCGAAAAGCTCGACGTGGAAATTTTGTGTCAAGGCGAAGCGAGTATGAAATCGCTCGTTGAGCAGTTCGCTGCCGAACGGGATACCTGTCTGTTTGGCACCATGACGCTGTGGCAAGGTGTGGATGTTCCCGGTGACTCATGCCGCTTAGTCATTATCGACAAGATCCCGTTCCCTCGTCCCGATGATCCGATCTCTAAGGCACGAACTGAAGATGTCGCTAAGCATGGAGGTAATGGGTTCATGCAGGTCTCTGCGACTCATGCGGCGATTCGTCTGGCTCAGGGTGCAGGACGACTCATTCGTTCCGTTAATGACCGTGGTGTGGTCGCGATCCTAGATTCACGCATGGCCACCGCACGTTACGGGAGCTTCTTAAAAGCCACTTTGCCTCCCATGTGGCCAACGGTAGATAAAAAGGTGATTACCGGCGTACTGGAACGGCTCAAGCCCGAAGAGAAGAAGTAGCGCGTTGAACCGCCGGTGAGCCATCTAGTCCTACAGCTCGTCGCTTGCTAGTGTCTGTGCCAGATGGATGAACCACTTACTCCGGAAGGCATCATGGACTCTTGGAAAAACCTGTCTGCTCAGGCGGCCCAGGACACCCATCAACGCTTTGGACAACGCCTACTTGGCATACCCGGAACGTGGATAGGATTACCGTATAGTCGCCAGCATCGTCTGCGTGATGGCAGCATGCTTAGCGATATCAACGGTATTTCCCACCCGCTACGGGAGTGGAACTATTGGTGGCAGGCCCATTACCTCGACGCGATCATCGATGATGGTTTGAGGTATCTTGGCGACGGCCAACGTGAGCAAGCTAAGCGTGAGCTTCGTCGGGCCAACGAGTTACTTCGCGGCATTCGCTTTCGAAATTTCGGGGTCTATCCAAACTACTTTTTTGATGACATGGCATGGCTAGCTCTGGCCAGCCAACGTTTGGTCTCGTTCTCGCGCCAGTTGGAAGGTCGTAGTGCTCCGCAGGCCAAGCAGGCCATTTTGACTTTGCGCAAGCAACTGGCGGGTGCCATCGACGATGTTCTCGATGGTGGCATGTATTGGTCTCGTAAGCGAGATTTCAAGAATGCTCCAGCAAACGCACCAGCTGCGTTGTTCTTTGCTAGAAATGGCGAACGGGAACTGTCACGGGGTCTGCTCAGTTGGCTTCGGCTTAAACTGTTCAACACTGAACGCGGATTGTATGTGGACGGGCTACGCCTCATCGCCACTGGACACAAGGTTGAAGAAGCCGTGTATACCTACAATCAAGGGCCTGTGCTCGGAGCCTTACTTGAGCTGGGCACCGATGAGGATCTGGAACATGCAAGCATCTTGATTCATGCTTCGCAAAGGTTCTTGACTGATAGTTCGGGGGCTTTGGCGATGAACGGTGGTGGAGATGGAAATCTCTTTGCCGGAATACTAAGCCGATACCTAGCGTTGGCAGCCAACGACATTCGGCTTGATGACTCAACACGAGCTGTGGCAAGCAAAATGATTGTGGACACGGCCCGTAGCATCGTAGATCAAGAGCCCCGAAGGCTGTCGGCAGCGGTGCAACGGTGGATGATCTTCAACTCGGCCGGCGCCTGCTCAGAAGGAGCAAGTACTGAATAAAAATTTGAGGGTCTGACGCCAGCTGGCATCAGACCCTCAAATCTTGTTCGTATTAGAGCGAACGCATGACCGAAACTACTCGTCCCATAATCGTTGCTGCATCGCCAAGAATCGGTTCATAACGTGAGTTTTGCGGCAATAGCCAGGTGTGACCGTCACGTTGACGGAAGGTCTTTACCGTTGCTTCTTCGTCGAGAAGTGCTGCAACGATATCTCCATTATCAGCGTTCTGCTGGCGACGAACCACGACCCAGTCACCGTCGCAGATTGCGGCATCGACCATTGAGTCTCCAGAAACTTTGAGCATGAATAGCTCGCCGTGACCGACCAGCTGGCGAGGCAACGAGAAAACATCTTCAACGGACTGGTCAGCCAGGATCGGGCCACCAGCGGCGATCCGACCAACCAAAGGAACCATGGTGGTGTCGGCGGAGGTGCTGAGTTCGATAACTGTTGCATCTTCGGACGCCGTTGCCTCAGATACCTCGGGGGTCTCCGAATTTCCCTTATCATCGGCTAGCTGTAGGGGAAGCAGGATCTCCATTGCGCGTGGACGACGAGGATCGCGACGGATGTAGCAGAGTTTTTCGAGCTGGCTCAGCTGGTGAGTAACGCTAGAGAGACTCTTGAGTCCGACTGAGTCGCCAATCTCACGCATTGATGGTGGATAGCCATTCTTTCCAATGGATCGCTGGATGGTTTCCAAGATCTTCTTTTGGCGAATCGTCAGCGAACGGGCATTCGATCGGGGAGTGCGTTGTGAAGCTGACATGAGATTTTGCCTTCCCTAGCAATTTTGCGAAAGTTCGTGAGTCCAAACTGTCGGAGCTAGATGGTGTGATGTTTTCATTGCTCGTCTACTTCGAAATCTTAGTAGATAAGTGGCGTTCTTTCAAAGATTTGTTCGAAAACTTCTGGACAAGTTTGATCAAGCTCTGTTAGAACAGATATACGAGATTCGAATACGTCTTCGAATCTTCATCATCGAACACAACTTCGCATCAATCTAGTTCTGAGGAGACATGGTCATGGCAACTGTCGCGCTTGACTCAAATGAAACCAATTCGCCAATGAAGATTCGTATCAACCGTCGCGGTTGGGCTGTTCTAATCGGGATTCCCGTTTTCGCCCTGACCGTCGCAGCTGCCTTCTACTTCTCAATGTTTGCTTCCGATGCGCACGCTTCATCTGAAGTTCCTTCTGGTGTTGAAACCGTTGACGTCACTGTCATTCCAGGTGACACCCTGTGGAGCCTGGCTCAGGAATATGCTCAGGGTTACGACGTTACTTCGGCAGTTAGCCACATCTCCGAGCTGAATTCGCTTGAAGGTACCGAGATTCACGTTGGCGACTCGCTGTCGATTCCAGTGATAGCTGGCTAAAGATCGAAACCGGCCGAGGGATTGTTACCTTGGTCCGTAGCGGATTCACCGCCCAAGCCCGTGCACACGTAGACTTGTTGCGTGAATGACCGCAGTGAACTTTTGAGTCAGCTGCCCTTGCGTGAGAATCTCCGCGGGCTATCCCCATATGGCGCACCACAAATTGATGTGCCCATTCAGCTGAACGTCAATGAGAACACCCATCCGCTACCAACAACGGTTGTGGAAGCCATCGCACAAGAAGTCGCTAAAGCCGCGACAAGTCTTAATCGATATCCCGATCGCGAATTTACTGAACTTCGCGAACTACTCGCCGACTATCTCGGACACGGTCTGTCGACCGACAATATTTGGGCTGCGAATGGATCCAATGAGATCCTGCAGCAAATCCTGCAAGCTTTTGGTGGTCCCGGCCGTAGCCTGATGAGCTTCGGACCAACGTATTCGATGTATCCACTGCTGGCTAGCGGAACCGACACCGCCTATATTGCCGGAAAGCGCGCTGAGGACTTCACACTCTCGGCCGAGTCAGCAGCAGAGCAGGTTCGCAAAAACAAACCGAACATCGTTTTCCTTTGTTCTCCCAATAATCCCACGGGCACCGCGCTTGGGCTCGACGTCATCACCGAAGTGTATGACGCCATGAGTGAGCACAATGGCGTGGTTATCGTGGACGAAGCTTACGCCGAGTTTTCCCTTGCCAACACTAAATCGGCCCTCACCTTGCTTGAAGGTAGGCAGCGCCTGATCGTCTCTCGAACGATGTCCAAGGCTTTTGGGCTAGCCGGTGCCCGAGTGGGCTACTTGGCGGCCGCACCGGAGGTAACCGACGCAATTCGTTTGGTTCGGTTGCCGTATCACCTGTCTGCAGTCACCCAAGCAACGGCCATTGCCGCGTTGAAAAACATTGAATTGCTGCTTGCCCAAGTTGAAGACATCAAAACTCAACGTGACCGGATCGTTGAAAGACTAAAGTCCTTGGGGCTCAAGCCTTCTGTCTCAGATTCCAACTTCGTCTTCTTCGGCGGATTGGAAGATCCTCACGCGATCTGGGAGGGCTTGCTAGAAGCTGGCATCATTGTCCGAGACAATGGAATCCCGGGTACGTTGCGTGTGACCGCCGGTACCGAATCAGAAACTACAGCATTCCTGGATCGTCTGGCCGAACTGCTCGGCGCGGACAAATAAACAGGAACGAGCGAAGGAAGACATGTCTGCCGAATTGATTGGCGCACGTCGCGCCCGCATGGAACGCGTCACCAGCGAATCGTCCATTTTTGTTGAGCTAGATCTCGACGGAACTGGCGTCTCGGATATCAGCACCTCGGTGCCGTTCTACGACCATATGCTGACCGCGTTGTCCAAGCATTCGCTCATCGACCTCACCGTTCGCGCCACTGGCGATACCCACATCGATGTACACCACACCGTTGAGGACACCGCCATTACCATCGGTGAAGTTCTGCGCGTTGCCCTCGGCAATAAAGCTGGAATTCGCCGCTTCGGCACATCCTACGCTCCGTTGGACGAGGCCCTATCGCGCTCCGTAGTAGATGTTTCAGGTCGTCCATATCTGGTCCATTCAGGTGAGCCAGCAGGTCAGGAGTACCACTTGATTGGCGGACACTTCACCGGTTCGATGACCCGCCACGTTTTTGAAGCCATTACATTCCACGCCCAGATCTGCGCGCACATTGAGGTCCTCTCCGGCCGCGACCCGCACCATATCGTTGAAGCTCAATTCAAATCCTTTGCCCGTGCGTTGCGTGAAGCAGTCGAATTTGATGAGCGCATGGGCGACAAGATTCCATCCACGAAGGGCGCACTGTAAGTGGCAAAGAAGAATGTAGTAGTGCTCGACTACGGTTCGGGCAATGTTCGGTCGGCTGTTCGCGCGCTCGAAGCTGCAGGTGCAGAAGTTGAGCTCACCGCAGATCCGAAAAAAATTGTCGCCGCAGACGGTCTGGTTGTTCCCGGTGTCGGCGCTTACGCCTCGGTGATGGAACAGCTGAAGGCTACCGGAGCGTTGCGCTGGATCGGAAGCCGAATTGCCGGTGGCAAGGCCGTCTTGGGTATCTGCGTCGGTCACCAAGTCTTCTTTGAAGAAGGCGTGGAACACGGAGTGAAAACCGAAGGCATCGGTGAATGGCCAGGAACGGTTGAGCGTCTCAAATCGGACGTTATCCCGCACATGGGATGGAACACCGTTCAGCCTCCAGAGGGCAGTAAATTGTTCGCTGGTGTCGAGAACGAGCGATTCTATTTTGTTCACTCATATGCCGTGCAGAAGTGGGAATTTGACGTCACGCAACCAGCGATGACCCCTCCACAAGTCACATGGAGTACCCACGGAACTCCATTTGTCGCCGCAGTGGAGAACGGGCCACTTTCAGCTGTGCAGTTCCACCCTGAGAAATCAGGCGAAGCCGGCGCTAAACTGCTGCGCAACTGGTTGGACACCCTGTAAATATGTGGACTATCGTGCTTGGGTTCGTTGGCGCTTTCCTTGCCGGAGGAGCCATTTCGCTCAAAAGCCAAAAAGCCCATATCTCATGGGTGATCGCACTCTGGGTACTCGCGGGCATGAGCCTGATCGCCGCGTGGGTGCTGACACTTTAGAATTTTCGTTACTTCACTAAGGACATTATGAGCGAGCAACCAATCCTCGAATTGTTACCTGCGGTAGATATCGCCGGCGGGCAGGCAGTACGCCTGGTGCAGGGCGAAGCGGGATCCGAGACTGGCTACGGTGACCCATTAGAAGCAGCCCTTTCTTGGCAGAACGCTGGGGCTCAATGGCTTCATCTGGTAGACCTAGACGCAGCCTTCGACCGCGGTAGCAACGTCGAGATCGTCCAGCGCATTGCGCAGGAATTGAATATTAAGGTCGAGCTCTCGGGTGGTATCCGCGATGATGCTTCGTTGGATCGTGCGTTGGAGTTTGGAGCCACACGCGTAAATCTAGGCACCGCGGCTCTAGAAAACCCAGAGTGGACCAAGGCTGCCATTGCCCGGCACGGCGACAAGATTGCGGTGGGCATGGACGTTCGCGGAACTACGCTGTCCGGACACGGCTGGACCAAAGACGGCGGAGATCTCTGGGAAGTACTGGCACGCTTGGAAGATGCCGGATGCGCTCGATACGTCGTCACCGACGTGACCAAGGACGGAACATTGCGCGGACCAAACGTTGAATTGCTGCGTGAAATTGCCACAAAGACTAGCAAGCCAGTGGTGGCTTCGGGTGGAATCTCATCGCTTGAGGACCTGCGCGTGCTTCGTGAACTCGTTCCTGAAGGAATCGAAGGCGCCATTATGGGCAAGGCTTTGTACTCAGGTCAGTTCACGCTTCAAGAAGCGCTGGATGTAGCAGGTCGCCACTAACGACTACGGCACAGCCTAATTGACGGTTTGAAAGCATTGGCTTTCAAACCGTCAATTTTTTGTTCTGAAACATGACACCTTAACACCCAAGGATGAGTCCGGGACTAGGTAGTGAATCCCGCGAAAATTTTCGGAAGCCAATCACTCGTGGTGTTCAAACTCATGAGTGAAGAAGCAGAAGACCCCTGCAACAACATCGATTCCCCAGTTAGCATGGAGTAATGAGTACGGAGCACAACGAGTCAGCACCTCAACGCCATCTGCCAGGACATATCGTCGCAGCGTTGGCACAGGCTGGTTCACCTGCAGACTCTGCAGGTCAGAGTTGGGATGGGCGAGACCTCAGCGGCGAGGGCAACCCGTTGCACAACTTTGACAAAGATGACGGTAGCGCCGACTTGAAGGTCATGAACGCACTCTCAGAGTTACGCGCTGGGCGTGGTTCCGAGGCTGAAGTACATCAGGCCATGGCCACCGCACGAGTATTTATCGCGGTTGTGGCCCAGCTCGGCGAAGAAGCAATGGGGGAGCATGGCTTCGCTGCCGATAAAGAAGCCGACATGGCGTTAGTGAAAATCAAGGCTCCGGATGGTCGCATGGCTCTGCCGATTTTCACTACGGTTGAGCGACTGCAGGCTTGGCACAAGGAAGCTCGACCGGTTGCTGTGTTTGCCCCTAGAGCCGCGCTATCGGCGGCAAGCGAAGAATGCCAACTCTTGGTTCTAGATCCAGGAAGCGATTTTACGTTTGTCCTTCGACGACCTGGGGTCTGGAACCTGGCCAAACAGATCCAGTGGATTCCGAGCTATCAGAATCAGCAGATCGCGGACCTAGTCCACAATGCCACGGAAGGTTTCACCCAACTACAAGCCGTGAAATTGGCTCCGGGCAGGGGAGTAGGGTCACGAACCAAGGATGGCCAGGTCGTTCTTGGCGGTGGCTCCGGACCAGAACTCAATTTGCAGTTTGTATTTGCACCAAAAACTCCACCGAACCAAGCGCAGGAAATTACCCGCGCTATCCAGGGACGACTATCCCAAATGACAGAATTCACCGAAGCAGTGGATTCATTAGAACTAAGTTTGCACAGCGCGCCTAGCTAAACTCGGCGGGCTCCTTATCTAGTAAAGGAACACTTCGGGCATGAAAAGCTACTTGCGGATTCTGCGTCAGCCACAAATTTCGCTGTTGCTGCTGATCGGCATGATTGCCCGACTTCCTCACTCGGCCTTGAGCATGCTGTTGCTCTTGCACTTGGTTAATGACCTAGATCAGTCGTGGGTATCGGCGGGTCTAGTGACCGCACTAATGACCGTAGGTATTGCCATCGGCGCCCCGTGGCGCGGTGCACGCGTGGACACCTGGGGCCTGCGCAAAGCTATGTTGCCCTCGGTCATCGTTGAAACGGTGGTTTGGTGCACGGTCCCACACGTGCCCTTGGTCTGGATTTATCCGCTGGCCTTCATTGGTGGACTCTTTGCCCTACCTGTGTTCTCCGTGGTGCGTACAGCGCTAGGAATCATGACCACCGGCGAACAGCGTCGTACAGCATTTGCGTTGGATGCGACCGCTACCGAATTGGTGTTCATTGTCGGCCCGGCCAGCGCTGGAATTGTTGCGACCCAAATCAGTAGCGTGATCGGGCTAAGCGTCATTGGCATCACTGCTTCCTTGGCTGGATTGGCGCTGATGATACTGAACCCTCCGACGCGCAGCGATGATCCCAAGGCCATTGCTTTGCAATCCAACGCGCATGAAGAACGTCTAGGCGCCGAGGCCTCCTTTATTGCGGCGGCACCGGTGGGTGTCCAGGAGGTCGAAGGTGAGCTGATCCTCGCCGGTTGGAAATCTGCTCGGTCTCGCATCAAGAAGCGAGGACGCGCATTTAAGAGTCGTTTCAACTGGGTCAGCGCTTCGGTCCTTGCGGTGTTCATCGCAGCCTCCGGCGCCGGCATGCTGCTGACCGGAACCGAAGTTTCGATCGTTGCTGAACTTGATGCAACCATGCAGGGAGACCAATTGGGGTTGGTGTTCTTCTTCTGGTGTGGTGCTTCGCTCATCGGCGGACTGATCTACGGATCCATGAAACGCGTCGTATCACCGCTGTTGTTGTTGCTGCTGATGGCGCTGTTGACCATCCCGATGTACTTCGCCTCCGGCACTTGGTCCTTGGCATTGCTATCAGCGCTTCCAGGATTCCTGTGCGCACCCACGTTGTCGGCGGCCTCTGAATGGCTCACCGATCTTGTCGCTGAGAAGCGCCGCGGAGAGGCTATGGGCTGGTACGGATCTGCGATGACCGCTGGTACCGCCCTGGGCTCGCCAATTACCGGATTGTTTGTTGACAATATCGGACCGGACTTTGCCTTTATTGCCATTGGCGTCATGGCCGCGATCGTTGTACTCGTGGCCTTATTGGCTCAGCAAATTCGTCGCCGAATGCGTCGCGCCCAAAACCGCCGACGCGAAAACATTGCTTAGGCTTCTCAGCGCAGTCGAGAGTACATAAAAAGATCTTTGGGTTCGCCGTCGATGATTTCCCATCCTCGAAGAAGCCCTTCGCGTTCAAAACCGCAAGCTTGCGCTGCACGCCATGACGCGACGTTCCACGGCTGAACATAAAGTTCGAGCCGATGGATGCCTGGATGAGTCAAACCCCAGGCGCTCAGCGCGCTAAGCGCAGCGGTAACTACACCACGTCCGCGCTCGGCCTCAACGACCCAGTATCCAAGGCTCGCGCGACCACGGTCGGCATTGCGTAGCCACAGCCCAATCTGGCCGACAGCCGAATTTGTCTGTGCATCAGCAATGGCAAAGGAATAACCGGTGCCGTCAAGGACCCGCTCACGTTGCCGATGGATGAAGCTCACGGCCTCGTCGGCAGACGCCCGATAGGGGAGGGTCGTGATCTGTGAAATGTACCGATCCATCGATGCTTGCTGAACCATTAGGACGTCATTGTCTGAAAATTCTCGAAGATGAAACGAGCCTGCATCAAGTTCGGGTTGTTCAAGCATCTGCATATCGCCAGACTAATGTGGTGGATACAACAATGAGCCCGACTCTAAAGGAGTCGAGCCCATGATGTTAATCTCTTAAAAACTGCGGAATTTTCTTAGTTGACCGGACCGGTGAACTTCTCACCCGGGCCCTTTCCTGGCGCATCTGGAATCAGCGAAGCTTCACGGAAAGCTAGCTGAAGGCTACGCAAACCATCGCGCAACGGAGCTGCATGCTGAGAGCCGATCTCTGGTGCACCCGCGGTGACTAGGCCTGCAAGGGCGGTGATGAGCTTGCGTGCTTCATCTAGGTCCTTGAGCTCTTCGGCGTCTGCGCCTTCTGCAAGGCCACATTTAACTGCAGCTGCGCTCATCAGGTGAACAGCTGCGGTGGTGATGATTTCTACTGCCGGAACTTCGGCGATGTCGCGCACCTGCTGGTCGACGAGGTGCTGATGCGAGTTGGTGTCTTCGGTACTCATACTGCTAAGCTTGTCACAGACCGACTCGATGCCGGTACTTCTCATGACGTTCAGTTAGATCTGGACGGGGATTCGTACTAGTATTGAGCCATGCAAGTGGAGGCCAACTCCCACCCGCTGTCGCCGTTTCCAGGCTTCCGGGTATTTCGGCGGGATTGTAAGTATTCAATCCTCAAACGCAGGCGCAATGATTTGCGCCTATCGTTATGTCGTCCTCATTGGCCTTCGCCTGCAATCGCAGACGGGGGCCTTCTTCGTTTGCGGTCATGGATTACGAATTTCAGGAGTGACACATCAGCGATCCACGCATTAATGAGCGCATTCGCGTGCCAGAGGTACGTCTCGTCGGCCCCAATGGTGAGCAGGTAGGCATCGTCCGCATCGAGGACGCGCTTCGTTTGGCTCATGAGTCCGATCTGGACTTGGTCGAGGTGGCACCCAACGCCAAGCCTCCAGTATGCAAACTGATGGACTTCGGCAAGTACAAGTACGAGGCTGCAGTCAAGGCTCGTGAAGCTCGTAAAAACCAGACCAACACGGTTCTGAAGGAAGTTCGCTTCCGCCTAAAGATTGATACTCACGACTATGAGACCAAGGTTGGGCATGCACTGCGCTTCCTGGGCGCTGGTGACAAGGTGAAAGCCATGATCCAGTTCCGTGGCCGTGAACAGCAGCGACCAGAGATGGGTATTCGCTTGCTAGAAAAGTTTGCAGCAGACGTAGCAGCGGTTGGAATCATTGAGTCCAGCCCACGCATCGATGGCCGAAACATGGTCATGGTTGTAGGTCCGCTGAAGAACAAGGCAGAGGCTCGCCGCGAACAGCAGCAGAAGTCCGGTGGTCGCGATTCGGCTAAGCGCAAGATCCGCACCGACGCTCCAGTTGAGACCGAGGGCCAGAACGTCGCAGCATCAATGGATGACGAAGCCCGCGCCAAGTTGGAGCAGGCACGTCAGGCAGCTGAAGGCGACGCCTAGCCAAGCCTGTTGGGCTTTCGAGCCCGTCACCGTTTACGGTGAAGGATCTTCCTCTTGGGAAGATCCAACTACAAGAGAACAACAGCGGTCACCTCAACGGGGCCCGCTTCGGATGATCCCCATTCGGTAATTTTGCCGGATGGAGCACGTTAGGAGAACGGCAGCTATGCCGAAGTTCAAGACTCACAGTGGCGCCAAGAAGCGCTTCAAGCTCACCGGTAGCGGTAAGCTCGCTCGCCAGCAGGCCAACCGTCGCCACTA